>Ga0247608_10000269_pt1 | contig 90512 bp, 69 predicted proteins | sample 176DNAGHGlowgp2_FD_193490 | JGI IMG/M metagenome (GOLD analysis project Ga0247608, IMG submission 193490) | Sheep rumen microbial communities from Palmerston North, Manawatu-Wanganui, New Zealand - 1766 DNA GHGlow gp2 | ecosystem: Host-associated > Mammals > Digestive system > Stomach > Rumen ... | reverse complement strand
AGACCATGAGACCCAGTGCGAGTTCTGCCACTGCATTGCTGTTTTGTCCCGGAGTGTTCATTGCTACCACGCCATGCGACGTAGCAGCATCCAGGTCGATATTATCATACCCGGCTCCGGCACGAACAACGATTTTCAGTTGTTTGGCTGCGTCCAATACAGCAGCGTCCACAATATCCGAGCGGATGATGAGTGCATCTGCGTCCGCTACGGCCTCCAATAACTGTGCTTTGTCTGTATATTTCTCAAGCAGCGCCAGTTCATAACCTGCGCCCTCTACCACTTCGCGAATGCCGTCCACTGCTACTTTCGCAAAGGGTTTCTCTGTTGCTACTAATACTTTCATAGGTTTAATCAATGTTGTGAGTTCTATAGTCTTGCCTGTAGAAGTCGGCAACCGATGCCGATCCGTAGGCAAAATATAAGAGTAACCCATAATTAGTGTAATTTCTCGTATTCTTTGATGCAATCTACCAGTGCTTGTACGCCCTCGAGGTCCATTGCATTATAGCAGGAAGCGCGGAAACCGCCTACCAGACGGTGGCCTTTGATACCCACCATGCCTTTAGCTGTAGCGAACTTGAAGAAGTCATCCTGCAGTTCCTCATAACCGGGCTTGAAGACGAAGCAGATATTCATGCGGCTGCGATCTTCTTTTTTAGAGATGGTCGGCATGAATAGTTTGGACTCATCGAGACACTTATAGAGCAGGTCTGCTTTGGCTTTGTTGCGCGCCTCAATCCATTTTACGCCACCATTCGCTTTGAGCCAACGGAGTGTCAATACGGCCGTATAAACCGGCAGTACAGGAGGCGTATTGAACATTGAGCCATTTTCAATATGTGTTTGATAGTTCAGCATCGTTGGGATATAACGGCTTACTTTGCCGAGGCACGATTCTTTGATGATGACAAAAGTCACACCAGCCGGTGCAAGGTTCTTCTGCGCACCGCCGTAGATGATGTCGTATTGGCTGACATCAATCGGACGACTCAGAATATCCGAACTCATATCGGCTACCAAAGGCACATTACCTTTCTTGCGGTATATCTCCGCGAGTTTCTCATCGTTGATCTCCGTACCGAAGATGGTATTGTTGGTCGTGATATGGAAATAATCTGCGTCTTGCGGAATCTCAAAGTCCATAGGAATCGAATCCGTGCTGGCAGCTACTTCGATTGCCTCTCCAAAACCTTTTGCTTCCTTGAGTGCTTTCTTCGACCACACGCCAGTGTTGAGGTAGGCCGCTTTCTTCTCCAGCATATTGAACGGCACCATGCAGAATTGCAATGAGGCACCACCGCCGAGGAAAAGTACACGATAGCCTTCGGGAATATTGAGAAGCTCTTTCATCAGGGCTTCAGCCTCGTCCATAACGGGTTGGAAATACTTAGCGCGGTGCGATATCTCCAAAATGGAAAGTCCTTCACCCTGAAAGTCAATGACGGCTTCTGCCATTTGTTTGATTACTTCTTGCGGCAGGATACTCGGTCCTGCATTAAAGTTGTACTTTTTCATAATCTATGTGTTTTTATGGTCTTTATCAAATATTTCTCATTGCCCAGGCCTTGCTATTCCAGGCAGTAGGACGAATAACCGGCAGTTTGATTGCGCTTACAGCTTTCTTTCCGGCCAGATGCAACGCCATTGCCACAGCAGCCAAATCGTCTTCTCCGGCTTCTGGTTTCGGCAGCAAACTTTCCGGTATCGGTTTGCCGGCTTTACGCATGCGTTCGATGAGATCTTGGTTGAATTGCTCTTTAGCCAAACCGGACTTATACTCGCGGTACTGCTTATCGTGCATTGCAAACTCAAAGAGTTCTTCGTCATCCTGTCCACGGTCCCAACCCAGTTCTTCCATCTCTTTAATGTACTGCGGCAAGACGTTCGGATAAAGTTTCTGCGGATCATCGGTATAGAACTCAAAGCCTTTCTCCTTGGCAAGTTCGATAATCTCCGGAGCCAACTCACCCGGCAGTTTACCGGATTTGCCAAGAATCATACCCCACATAGCCGGATCCATGCGTGTGAAATCTTTCTCGCCCATCGAGCGACTGAATAAGTTCATGAGCGCAGCGTTCTTCACATACTGGCTAAACGGCGTAACGAGACATGGTGTTCCGAGCATCGGCCATATACGTTGCACTTCATCGAAGAGCTGAACCAACAACTCGTCCTCGGAGAGTTCTGGCTCGCCTTTCTTCTTGAGGTTAGCATTAATAGCCGCGTGCATGCCTTTAAGATCCGCCATGAGCGACCCCATCATTCCTCCCGGCAGACCGCATCCTACAAGCAGCGATGTCATGAGGCTGTTTTTCGGGTCAATCCAATAACCGAGGAAATCATCGATGAAGGACTGCGTAAGGCTACGTGCCTCCATATACGCCTTCATATTGATATCTTTTACCAGGAAGCCTGCGTCCTTGAGCATCGCCTGAATAGTAATCACATCCGGATGCACCTTACCCCAACTCAGCGGTTCCATCGCTACGTCCAGCACATCACCACCGGCTTTTGCTACTTCGAGCATGGATGCCACACTAAATCCGGGACCTGTGTGTCCGTGATACTGGATGATGATATCAGGATGTTTCTCTTTGATAGCAGCCACAATGACGCCCAGCATGTGTGGACGGCCAATACCGGCCATATCCTTCAAGCAAATCTCCTGTGCTCCGCCTTCAATCAGTTGCTCCGCGAGGTTGATGTAATATTCCGCCGTGTGCACTTTGGAATAGGTGATACACATCGTTGCTTGGGCAGTCATGCCGGCCTCTTTCGCCCATTTGATGGACGGAATGATATTGCGCGGATCATTCAGACCACAGAAAATACGGGTGATATCGGTTCCTTGCGCGTGCTTCACTTTGTACATCAGCTGGCGCACATCTGCCGGAACCGGATTCATACGCAACGCATTCAAACCACGGTCCAACATATGCGTTTTGATACCCGCCTCGTTGAACGGTTTGCAGAACGTACGCACCGCCTGATTCGGGTTCTCGCCATACAACAGGTTCACTTGCTCACTCGCGCCGCCGTTCGTCTCTACGCGGTCGAAACAGCCCATGTCAATAATCACCGGTGCCACCTTCGCCAACTGGTCCTTGCGCGGCACGTAGCGTCCGCTACTCTGCCACATATCGCGGTACACCAGACTAAATTGAATCTCTTTCTTCATATTTCATTTATTCATTAATTCATTCTTTACCTAACTCATCAAACTTCGCCTTCATCGTTGGATTTCCGTACGTGAGACGTTTGATGGTTACGTCCTGCAGTTTCTTGTCTGCGGCATTGAGGTTATCGCCGGACTTGACAAGATTCTCGCGCACTTTGGTCAGATGGGCAATCGTCTTGTCTATCTCATCGATAGCATCGGCGAAACGCTCGTTCGCCAAGCGCACGTTACGCGTAAAACCGTCTTTAAAAGCTGTCAGTTTCTCTTCGAAATTGGTCACGTCTATTTGCTGTGCTTTGACGAGCGCCAGTTCACGTTTGGCGTCTATACTCTTACGATTCGCCTGACATAGCAACGTAATGAGCGGCACAAAGAACTGCGGACGAATGACATACATCTTCTCAAAGCGATGATTCATGTCCACAATACCGCCGTTATACAGATCACTCTCCGGCTCGAGCATCGAGACGAGTACCGCATACTCACAGTTTTTCTTCTTGCGGTCCGTGTCCAGTTTGGCAAGGAAATCCTCGTTCTTATGCTTGGTGGCCGTCTCGTCGTTCTCATTCTTCATCTCGAACATGATGGATATATACTCCACTCCATCGTCCGACTTGTCGCGAAAAACGAAATCGCCTTTGGTGCCCTCGATAACCTCGTTGTCTTTCTCAAAATACGCATTGGGGAAAAGCGGCCGGATGCGAGCGAACTCGGTGGCACAATGCTGTTCAAGCGTCTCGCCCACCATTTTCGTCGATAGCCGCAGTTTCATATCCTTGTAATACGCCACCTGTTCTTGTAGCGCTTTCAGTTGCTCGGTCATTTGCGTGCGCAGGGAACTGAGTTCTTGCTCTTTCTTCATATATTCCTCTGTCGCACGTTGGCGTACTTGCGCTACTGCCAACTGTTTCTGCTGCTCAGCCGCCGCTATTTGAGACTGAAGAGCCTGTAAGGTTTGTTCCTTAGCCTGCAACTGCTGATTGAATTGCTGCTCACGCCGTAGCTGCTCTGCCTGCTGACGTGCCTCGTCAGCTTGCTTTTCCGCCTGAAGACGGGCTTGCTGACTCTGCTCCAACTCATGGATACGACGGGACAACTCGGTCTCGAACTCACTATTCTTCACTTGACTAAGCAACAACGCATAATCCGCCTCATCGACGGTAAAAGTGCTTCCGCATTTAGGACATTTTAATTCTTTCATCTATATTCACACACTTTTGCGCTGCAAAAGTACAAAAAAAAAATGATATGTGCAAATAAAATCGAAGATTTTTCGTTTAGCGTTTCGTGTTTAGGGTTCAGGGAAGTCAACATTTTGATGTATATTATATATAAATATATAATATAGTATTTGTTTGAGGAAAATGAGGCGTTTTTTGCGTTTTTCTTAGGGTGATCTCGGGGTAACAACCCACTAATAACGCACTAATCACCCACTAATCACCCACTAATCACCCACTCATACCATAATAAAAGATGCTAAAAACCCCTATTGAGGTATTAGGTAATAAGGTAATAGGTTTAGTGAGCGTTGCAAAGGTATACTTTTGAGGGAACTATCGGAATTTGTAAAGTAAACATAAATCACAGATATAGAAACCGCCACGCGGTGAGGCGTGGCGGGATAAAAATCATTTCTCTTATAAAGAAATTTCTGTAACTCCACCAAAAGCAACAGGCATTTCGGCGATAGACTGGATGCGCTCTTTGCCGTCATCCATGCGATAGTACGTTACGACTCGTCCGAAGCCTTCTATCCAATAACTCTTCCTTTGGTGCTTGTGCTTCACATTATTCACAACATAAGTAATGTTCTCCGTAATTTTAATGGCTTTTTCTTTCGAGCCCATGAACATGACATACACATATTCGGATTTGCCGTCTATTTTTTCGCCCTGTTCCGTTTCTGACCATGTATAAGGTTTGTCTTTCCCCGGGAAAGCAAAGAGTGTCCTTTTGTCCTGATATTTGGTGCTTCCGGTTAGCTTGTTTTGTTTGATTTGAAGATCTGAGATGACTGTATTATTCTCTACCCGATAGCGATAATAATTCGTTGCGGACTGCATTCCCATGCCGATATACACTTCTTCGACCAGATAATTGTCGTACTGCTCGGACACAAAACTATATTGACTCATGGAAATCGTTTTGCCGTTAGCGTCCAAGGTGTTAAATGTCCGATTGCCGAAGGGATAAATATAATCCTCAAAATTATATTCATCGGCATTACAAGTCGCTGAGAGCGACAACATTACGATTAAAACTGAAAGTATTTTTTTCATAAATTGAGTGGCTGTTATATCCCATCGCCCCATCGGTTTTAAAATGATTTGTGTTTATAACCAATAGTCTTTCCATTGGAGTGCTTGTTCGGGTGTAATACCATAAAGAGAACAATATTTTTCTAATTGCTCTTTTGAATAATCGTGGCCTAATAATTTCCAAACACACGCGGCTTTGTGCTTGATTTCTGTTGCGGCATCAATAGTAAATTCCGCGTGCATGTCGGTTGTCAAATTGTCTTTCATAATATTGAATCATATAATGTTACTTTCCATGAGATACAATTTAGTCCGCCGCCGTGCCGTAAGACACCGGTGATATCCACCAATTCAATATGTTCGCGCGGAATACCAAAAGCGGAGCCGATTTGTGCGCAAGCCTGTTCGTCTTCCGGAGTGTTAAGGCGAGGAAGAAACAATTTGCCAGCCGCCAACAGGAAATTGATATATGCCCAGTTCCACTTGTGCGGCTTTGGAGTCTCGTAATGCAGATCAACGACCTCAAAATGCGGATGAAGTGCATCAAGAATTTTCTTGCGCAGTTCTCTATCGAAGTCGCAATAATTGGTTAGTAACACTTTGCCGTTTCCGATATATCGAACCATGCCATCCGCGTGACCGTACGGCTCATGACGATCCCAGGGAATAATCACCGTTTCTGCATGGAAGGCCTCATCTAACTTGTGGATTACCTGCATCGGTAATAAAGAAAGATTTTCTTGGAACACTTTTTCGGTAAGGATGACTTTGTTGCCGCACATGATTACATTTCCACCGTCAAGAATAAGGCCGGAATTGACATACGAAAGGCGACTTGGGGCAATCACATGTTTCCAATTGGTGATATACTGCGACTGTCCGCGCAGATAATCCGGTTCGTAACGATAAGCAACAAAACAATCCGGTGTGCATTGAATAGGCATAAAATCCCTCATCCAAATGTCTTTGGTGTTCGGCAGAAGGGCATATTCCACTTGCTGCCGAGCGAGTGCGGCAGACAATTCCGACCAGCATTTATATGCTGTCAAGTATTGAGAAAAACAAACAAGATTAGTCATCGCAATTCATAATTGAATCAATAATCGGTTTCATTTTAGTTTGCAATTCACGATTGGTCTTGCAGGTCGCAAAGAGGTGGATTGCTTCAATGCGCAAAGCATGGGCTGGATGCCACTTTCCTAGCCAACCCCCATGAAGAAACTTTTGCATATGACGTTGATTTGCTTTAAGGAAAGTATCAGTTGAGACGCCAAAACGCTGTTGGTCAATGCCACCGGTGAATTTGTATTGATAACTGACAAATGTATCTAAATTTCTACCACAGGCCAAATAACCGTAACGGTCGGCTTCCAGTTCTGAGAGCAACTGATAAACATGGAACTGATGATATAGGTGATTTGGAGCAGTGTCTTTATATAATTGACAAAAGAATAACTGAACTAAGCCATTCTGCATAATAACATGCCCCAACTCATGGCCGATGATAAATGCCAGTTCATCATTTGTGAGCATATTAACTACTCCGGACGTTATGCGAACTATGTCTGGATACTCCTTGTTACCTGATGTCATGCAAGCACCATTGATATACGTGTCATTCTCAATACAGAACATGATGTTGCTATGTATATGCAGGCGTTCTTTAACAGAATCACAAAGAAAGGATAAGGACGGAGTGGTATAAGGATTTATTGGGAACCTGTAGCAACTTTCGTTATAGTACGTGTACTTCTGGTCTTCCAGTTCCAGGTCAATTTGATACGTACTATTAGGCTGCACCTGTTCCCAAAGAATATTGTGCAGTTTTTCACGTTGAGGAATAATTGGATTAATTTTCATATATCTTTGCTGTTTTAGTTATTAACTTTCTGCGGCAAAGGTATATGTTTTTTCGTGGGATTCCCAAAAATTTATGTTAAAAGTTGTTAAAAGTTTAGGAGTAGTTTTTAAGCATAAAAAAAGAGGACTTAGTCCTCTTAAGTTAATTTATTTAGTTGGTTTTGGAACAGGTTCTTTTCTGGAAAAACTCCATAGCCTTGGATCATTCACATAAGATTTCTTCTGAGAAGTGAAGAATTTGGGTGTTATCTTTTGACCTTCTTTAAATGGATTTTTAAATCGACTAGCGAATTCTTCTTCCTTAAAATCTTTTGTCTCAACTTTTTCCTCCTCGCCATCCTTATTTATTTTATACAACGGTACATTTTTACGTTGATCAGGCTCTTTTGTTTCTTCTGTTTTCTCTGCATCAATCCAATCAATAAGATTTCCACTACCCATAGTAAATCCATTTAGAATATATTTCAAATATAAAACTTGGGTATTAATCGGTGTCTCGTCCTCCTTTTCATCATATTTACGAAATTGTTGCTCTTTTGTTCCCCACTTTAGCCAACAACTTTGTTTTACATCCCATACTTGATATGCACGGATAAGCACAGACGCTCGATATTTTTCCGATGAATTTTCAAATGTGATATCATATCCTGAATCATGTGCATGCAATGTAAACATAGGAAAATAAGGGATTTCTCCTTGCACATGTTTATTATTGCGATGATAAACGATAGGATCATGCACCCCTTCATCCTTTTCGCTGTGAAAATAGAATTCGACCGTTGTCGGATATACACGATAATCTTCACGCACTTTTATATATCCGCCAGAAATAAAATATGGCGCAAGATCTGCAAATTCTTTTGTTAAATCTTCAACTTTCTTTCCAATAGAGGAAAATTTTTTAAATTTTTCTTTAAGTTTAAGTGTTTCCATAATATATAATAATTTTTGCAAAGGTACAACAAAAACTGCATATAAGCAAATAAAAGTGAAAAAATGCGCTATTTCTTGCATATGTCAAAAAAAAGCAGTACTTTTGCAGCCGCAAAAGTGAAAATCATAAATCATCAATCATAAATCATCAATTGTTTTATGGCACAACAAACACAAGAAGAAACATTTAAGAAAATCGTAGCACATTGCAAGGAATACGGATTTGTTTTCCCGTCCAGTGAGATCTACGATGGTCTTGGCGCTGTGTATGACTACGGTCAGAACGGCGTGGAGTTGAAAAACAATATCAAGCGTTATTGGTGGGACTCCATGACGCTGCTGCATGAGAATATCGTCGGCATCGACGCGGCTATCTTCATGCACCCTACTACCTGGAAGGCTTCGGGGCACGTGGATGCGTTCAACGATCCGCTGATTGATAACCGCGACAGCAAGAAACGTTACCGCGCGGACGTACTCATTGAGGACCAGATTGCCAAGTACGACGACAAGATTGCCAAAGAAGTGGAGAAAGCTCGCAAGCGTTTCGGCGAGAGTTTTGACGAGGAGATGTTCAAAGCTACCAACGAGCGCGTGAAAGAACACATCGCCAAACGCGAAGCATTGCACGCACGTTATGCCAAGGCGATGAACGACAACAACCTTGCCGAACTCAAGCAGATTATTCTCGACGAGGAGATCGTTTGCCCAATCAGCGGTACGCGCAACTGGACCGATGTGCGTCAGTTCAACCTCATGTTCCAGACGGAGATGGGTTCGACAGCAGACGGCGCGATGAAGATTTATCTTCGCCCGGAGACGGCACAGGGTATCTTCGTAAACTTCCTCAACGTACAGAAAACCGGCCGTATGAAGATCCCCTTCGGTATCGCGCAGATTGGTAAGGCCTTCCGCAATGAGATAGTGGCCCGTCAGTTCATCTTCCGTATGCGTGAGTTCGAGCAGATGGAAATGCAGTTCTTCGTTCGCCCGGGTTCGGAACTCAAATGGTTCGAGCACTGGAAACAGTTCCGCCTCAAATGGCACAAAGCGCTCGGTTTAGGCGACGAGAAATATCGTTTCCACGACCACGAAAAGCTCGCGCACTACGCGAACGCAGCAACGGATATCGAGTTCCTCATGCCGTTTGGATTCAAGGAGGTAGAGGGTATCCACAGCCGTACGAATTTTGACCTCTCGCAGCATGCTAAATACAGCGGCAAGAAGATTGAATATTTCGATCCGGAACTCAATCAATCCTATACGCCGTATGTCATCGAGACTTCTATCGGCGTGGATCGTATGTTCCTGAGCGTTATGTGCTCAAGCTACGAGGAGCAGGCACTCGAAGGCGGCGACACACGTGTTGTACTGCATTTGCCGGCTGTTCTGGCACCGGTGAAGGCTTGTATCATGCCGCTCGTGAAAAAAGACGGTCTGCCTGAGAAGGCACGCGAGATCATGAACGAGCTGAAGTTCGACTTCAAGGTGGCTTACGATGAGAAAGACTCTATCGGTAAGCGTTACCGCCGTCAGGATGCTATCGGTACGCCGTTCTGCATCACCGTTGATCACGACACACTCAATGACGGTTGTGTGACCGTTCGTCACCGCGATACGATGGAGCAAGACCGCGTGAAGATCGAGGACCTGCACGAAATCATCCGCAAAGCAACCGATCCGAAAGAACTCTACCGCAAGATAGTGGGTGACTCGATGGAGGACACAATGGAATGAGTGAATGAATGAGTGAATAAAGACAACGCGCCATGACGGTGCGTTGTTTTTATATGTTGTTTAGTCAGGGCATGCCTTGCTCTTGGTTAGAGTAATGACTAAGCAATCATTAAGGAATATCTAAGGAATCACTAACGATTGAAAGCATGTTGGCTGTTGCAAGTGTGCAACAGAAATGAAAAATGAGGAGGATCCGGATATCATCCGGAACAATTGACGATGTAAAAAATGCATTGGCGAACTTGGCGAACTTGGCGATATCGCCAAGATCGTCAATATCGCCATGCAAAAAAAACATGAGAAATGTGAGAATTCTAAGATTTCTCACTTTCTTCAATACAAATTTTAATATGCCTGCATGGCATGCCGTACAATTGACAAAAGAAGATAACAAGGCAATAATAAATCCGCCTGCGGTGGGCAGGCGGAAAATTGGAGGTGTCGGAGATGTGGTTTATTTAACCTCTTGGCCTTAGAGAGTGTACACCTTCTCCCAGCGGAGGATGAAGACGTAGTTTGACCGCAATTTAGTGCAGATTTGCACAAAGATACGGATAAAAGTATTTGGAAAACCGCAATTTAGTGCAAATTTGCACAAAAATGCGGATAAGTATTTGCATATATCAAAAAAAATTACTACCTTTGCAGCGATTTTAACAAGAATGCGTTATGGATTACATTCGACGTGAAATTTATCTGAATAAATTGATTGCGCGACGCAATAATGGTGAAGTGAAAGTCATAACCGGGCCACGACGCAGTGGCAAGTCATGGTTGTTATCGCATGTGTATTACGATTATTTAGTAGAGACCGGTGTGCCGGAAGACCATATTATCGCCTTGTCTTTTGATCAAGACGATGAGAATATGCGCGAAGATTTATTGGAAGTGTCGGCTCTCAAATCTTATCTCTATGAACGCATACAAGACAAAGAGAACTATTATCTAATGTTGGATGAGGTCCAAGAGGTAATCGGTTTTGAACGCTTGGTTAACGGGCTGAATGCCAAGCCTAATGTGGATGTATATGTCACCGGCAGTAACAGCCATCTCTTGAGTTCGGACATCAACACCCTTTTCCGCGGCCGAGGTGATGAAGTACACGTGTATCCACTTTCGTTTGGCGAGTTTTGCACGAATAGAACAGAGCCTCTGAATGAACTTTGGAAAGAGTATTACACGTATGGAGGGCTTCCGGGATTGCGCAATCACGGCTCTGCTGAGCAAAAAGTGAATTACCTGCAGCGCTTATGGAAAAAGACATATTTGGCGGATGTGGTAGAACGGCACAATTTGCGAAATGAAGATTTGTTGGAGAACTTAGCAGATGTGCTCTGCTCATCTGTCGGCTCGTTGAATAATCCCACCAAATTAGCAAACACTATTCATTCGGTGAAACAACAGAAAGCTGATCGTGAGACTGTAGAAAAATATCTTGGTTATTTAGAAGATGCGTTTTTGTTTGAATCCGTCAAACGATATGACATCAAAGGGAAGCGGTATTTTGAATCGATCAAGAAATATTATTCCGTTGATATTGGTCTGCGCAATGCGCGTTTGAACTTTCGCCAGCAGGAATTGACGCATATTATGGAAAACATCGTCTATAACCATTTGCGGATTTTCGGGTACTTGGTAGATGTCGGTGTCGTGGAGGTGCGTGAGATGAAAGATGGCAAGCAACAACAAACGCAGTACGAGGTGGACTTTATTGCTACAAACGGTCAGGAGAAATATTACATTCAATCTGCATACCGGATAGACGATGAAACGAAGCGAGAACAGGAACTGCAATCATTGAAACGGATAGATGACAGTTTCCGAAAGGTGGTTATAGTGGGCGATGACATCGCTCCTTGGACAGACGAAAATGGCATAACGTACATCGGTCTCCTCCAATTCTTGCAAAAAGGCTTACAATCATAACACAAAAGCGCGGCACTACACATGCCGCGCTTTTAATACCACTCGATGTTGATGGCGAGAGGTGAGTTATCGTTCCGTATCCGTCCCCGGTAAGAGAGTCGTGCGCGGAAAGTAAAACAATCCGCCTGCGGTGGGCAGGCGGATTAATATGAAGAAGGCTTGTTATTTCAGAATTTTAATAAGCGGAAGGAGCAAGTGATTAAAAGTTTAAGTAATGGGGGTATCGAGTAGATGATACATTCCAAAATTCATTATCAAAATACCCATTGTCCTTAGCATATGTAAAAAGATGGAGAAATGAAATAGGCTTATTTAATTTGGTAGAAAAATGATAAATGTTGTAAAAATAACTTTTGAATTGCTTATTTGTCAAGACCCGTTCAAGCTCATACTTAAAGCAATCAAACTCTTTATCACTTAAAATGTTTTGCTGCTTCAGATAGCATATATATGAGAAAAATGAGAGCGTATAATCAACTTTCTTCTCCAAATCTCCACCATTATGGAATTGTAAGTTATACCATTCCTCACCATATTCGAATAGATAGAATGCATTTCTTTCGTTTGTTCGAATATCCTTTAATAACGAATAAATATAGTCAGCGCGCTTTAGTTTTATATTCATATTCCATTTGTGTAAAGCAAAAATGCCTCCAATTATAACTGTTAAAAATGTCAATACAGCCACAATGTCTGAAACGGAAATAACATAATTGAATGTAAAAAGATTAAGAATAGTCATCATAATATTATTAGTTTTAAAAATCCATATATTATTAAACATTAAAAAATTCACTAAAAAATATTATGTGTATCTAAGTGTTCCATAAACCTTGCTTCCGGGAGCATATAAATTTTCTTCATCATGTTTTTTTATAGCCTCTCGCAAGTACGGAAGTACATAACTCATCCACCAAAGAGCCTCCATATGTGATTGTAAATCCATAACATACGGAAACTCATAATGAAAACTTGAAGATTCGTTTTCTCTATATAAAACGACATGAATATTGTGAATACTAAAATGTAATTCTCGTTGAGTACCATTGATGAATTCTTCAAAAAAACAACTTTCCCTTAATTGATTCTGGATACCTTGTTTTAGAATGTTACTGATGTCTTTCATCGTCTTTTACACTATAAGTCTCGTGCGCACTTTTAAAATTTTTAAAACCTATTAGCAGAAATGCGAGATATACTATCTCCTATTCTCTCGTTGCAAATATACGACAAATTTTTCATATAACAAAACTATTTCTGACTTTTTCATACGTAAAAAACATCATCTAGCAAACAATTTCACTTTAAAAAAAAATAAAACTCCCCAACATATTCGTTACTGACAAATGAGGTCCGACATTAAAATCAATAGTGCAAGATATTTTTGTGACCGAATATGAACTATCGGCATACTGCGCGGATAGCACGACCATTACAACGATGTGTACCTCTACAATTATAATGAGTTTGACCAAGGTCAAAACGATATGCAGCTAAATAACCATTATCATATTGCTCAGTGAATAATGTGCTAGTCCAATAAAGTCCCAACTCTGGATGTTCTATTCTTGTACCGCCCGGTTTATAGCCCGTAACCGGTAAAAAAATTGAATTTCCTGTGATTTTACTTGTTACTTTATATCCATACACTCCACTATCTGTGGTCCATTCCCATTTACATTTATTATTGTCAGCCAACTCCTCCCATTGTTCTTTAGTTGGAATTCGCCATGCGTTGCCCCAGTTGACATAGGCCGCATCATCTTGCGTTTCAAGAATTCGTTTGTTATCTACTCTACCACTACTTGAGTTTGAACAATATTTAATAAGTTTGCCATTAGAAATATGTTTATATGTATTCCATGGAAAGGATACTTTAGTGCTTGTTTCTCCCCAAGCATAGTAGTCACCAGTTTCATAATGGTGATTTGCTCCAATATTACAATCTGCCCATCGCACACTTAACCCCATATCAACCGCAATATGACCGTTGACATTGTTCCTCTCACGTTCTTTCTTCGCAAGTTCCTCCTTCTTTCCGGTACTTGTAGCATCTTTCCCCTCTCGAGGGACAGAAAATGATAGTTCTATCGAAAAATCATCAAGTATATCAATTTTTAAAGACTCTATTTTGATACCATTTACTTCACCCGCATATTCGTTTGTGGAATAGTCACATTTAAAACCCATATAATCCTGCAACACCATTTTTATTCTATAATCAGCCCCAAAATCTTTTTTGGAAGAATTTGTCGTTAATTTATATTTTACTATAATTGGACCATCTTTGGATTTATTAAGATCAATATCAACTATATCAAGTTTTAACCGATCATTAGTGTTTGTACCAAATCTAAAAAAAGGTTTTTGATTAGCCATTCTGCCATATATATTCGATTTCTTTATTTGTAACTCCGGATATAAACTTTTGATTGACTTAATAAATTCCTTTTTCGGTTCCATCCACTTTAAGTTTCTGTTTCCTAACGGGTGAGACAAAATTGAGCTTAATTCATTCTTTGAACGCTGGAATTCTTTCTCGTACTGAGGGCTTTTCCATAATTTCATACGATAACTATTCTCAGCTGCTGCCATTTGGTCTAATATATAGTTTATGCTTTTAGCAATTTCCTGATTAGACGATGATAAATCTATCGTCCAATGCCCGCTTTCCCATTGTTGAATTGTCCCCTCAAGTTTCATAGCATGAAATAGTTCTTCAAATTTATCCGGGATTTCTGACCACATGTATAAGTTTCCTTCTTTGGTAAACTTTAAAGATAAGCGAAAACACTCCCGATAGGAATTCTTTTGTATTTGTCGATAGTATTGTAAATATTCAGGAATTTTTGATTGACTCCATAAGCGTGTTTTGCTCCCCGGATCAACTAATTTCTCTATTTCTGGAAGGCGTTTAGGCATTTCCTTTAGTTGCTGTTCTTTAAGACGGTTTTGTTCTTCTTGCCTTCTTAATTGTTCCTTTCTCTCTTGCTCTTCTCTTATGCGTGCTTGTTCGGCTTCAATTGCAGCTTTTGTTTTATAGACCAACCGAACCGCCTCGCCGCAAAAATGCCATGTGTCATATATTTTAACTATTTCTGGGCAAAAATAAAGACTCCAAGAGGCGGATAAACCATCCGGCGAGCCTGCTGTAGTTGACGTCCAAAATCCTCCGTTATCTTTCAGAATGAGTTGGGATTTATCACACTCATAGTAATAGTATGTACCGGAATACATCCTTTCACAAGGCCAGGTTCCCGTCGCGGTAAACGTAATAAATTTGCCATTAGGACCTATAACTTTAAAACTATTTGTATCCCAATTCCATACCCATTTACACAAGTTAACCAATTCTTTTGTTTGTTCCAATGTAGGCAGTCTTGAACCAAATTTTTCAGCCGCTTCCGTAAATGAAAACAATCCTGGTTCATTCTTGTTTTTCCATAGAGTTCCTGATGGTAAACCTAAATCAACATAACCTTTAGGGTATAGGTCTTCACTTGAAGCATTGCTTACTAAACTAGCAATGCAAATAAACAAAAATAACCTTTTCATTATAATTATTATATTAAATTAATTATGGCATCCCTTGTGTTTGACGCAAAACATGATTCATAACATGCTGATATGTCTTCTCAGAGTGTTCAATTAACGAATTAATACCTCCAGTTTGCATCATACCATTAACAAAATTCCCGATTGCAGTATTCGCCTCTGCTGTGTATATCTGAGAATTAGTGATTTCCCTACCACGCTTATCAATTTCAAATGTACACCAATTGGCGTCTTCAGCTACACGTGCTCTCCCATTTTCGAAGTCATTGGCGATTTCATATCTGGCAAAACGAGGATTCCCTTTCTTATCTATATATCCGTATCTACCATCTGAATATCGAACGACAGCAAAGCCTTCCCTAAACGGCTGAATATCTGTCATTACTATCGACTTGTTAGGAAAAACTCTCGAACCATTGTAGTCAATAAAGAATATTTCACCGTTTCCATCTTTCACTCTTGCAGCATCCCACTTGAAATCATGAGCCTCTCCATATGAACCATATAGACCAGTGTAGCCCCAGGTACCGTCTTGGGATTGGAAAAGTGCAATTTGCTTTGTATCAATCTCACTTGATAGTTTATTGGGATTATATTTATGAACATGAACATAACTTCCGCAATATTTATACTCGTTACCATAGTTATTATATACTTTACCTTCACTATCTAGATAATACCAAATTTTACCTTTCCGAGCGGGCACAACACTATGATTAGTTTCATCCATTTCATAATGACCGATCTCGTCATACTCATTTGGGACCAATAATTTCTCTTTGTATGAGGCGTATATTCCCCACTTACCATTTTTCTTAAACACCCCATGATCTCTTATATCTTCACAACCGACTTCTCCTTTATAAACTGTTTTAGAGAACCATTCTCCATTTTCATATATTGCATAGTTGTCATTGTTTAATACCTTAACCTTTGCTGACGTCGAACTTGTAATATAATACTTTCTTTCAACATAGCCCATTGTCCAATTGTCTAATACAAGTGATAATGTAGCGTAGCCATGACTATCTTTTACAATGAAATTATCGTCAAACACCATAACATCATCATATATAAAGTCTTCTATAGAAAATTCCCTATTCGAATTATGGGGAGTAACTTTTGAATCTTCAGATACTTTGCCAATTGCCCATTTCCCTCTGCTTTTCACAGCGACATCCCTAACATTGTGTACACCTTTTGTAATTACGACATCATCATAGATACATGGTATTACCTCTATACATAATTCACTTACACATCCCCATTTCCCATTGCGCTTTACTTTGGCGTAACCATACATATAATCTTTTGCGTCATCGTACATACAAGGAATAATTTCCACCCCATTAATGTCTATAAAACCATATTTCCCATTCCTTTTGATACGTACCACATAACTCCCTGTCATATCGCCACATATTTCATAAGGTTCCCCTCCTACTTCTTTTATGTTCCCCTTTGGGTCTATTAATTTAAAGTTTCCATTACTGATTTTAACAATTTGTATCCCATCGCTAGGTTCTCTAATATATTCAAATTGAAATGGCAGGATAGATTCTCCAGTAGAAGAGCATAAACTATATTTGCCGTTATTATAAATAAGAATATCTCCTCCCAGCGAATTAGCAAGTTCGATGTTGTCAAATATCTGTGGAATAACTTTTTCCCCAGACATGGAATACAATTGATATTTTCCTGCATTTTTAACCAAGAAATTATCTCCCAATATTGAGGTAGATTTAATTTCATCAAAAGAAAAAGGTATGATTTTCTTTCCGTTGTCAGAATACAAGTCTTTCTTGTTATGAACTATTGCTAGAATTCCAAATTCAGAATTATATATAGTATCATAACTGAAAGGAATTATAATCGTCTCATTATGGGATATTGCGCCCCACTTCCCTGATTGTTTTGTAAAAGCCATTCCATGTTGGAATGCTTTTGCATCTTCATATTTACATGGGATGACAATCTCCTTCTCCTGGTTTATATACCCATATTTGGAGATTTTTTTTGCGACAGCAAGCCCCTCATTGAAATCTCCAATTTGCTTAGTGCATGCTACACATATTAGCATTAAGAGCCACACGCTTATATTCAAAATGTGATTCATAAAAATAGATTTAGTAGTTATAAAATAAGATACGAAAAGATATATGACGATTATTTAGGTAATCTCTCTAATATCTCATTTATTTTTTCTTGTTGCTCTATTGACAGTTTGCCTTCATTTATTTTGTATTCAAGAGAATAGGACATGTCTCTTAATTTTGCGCACAACTTCTCTCCGCGTTCTGCGATAGATTCATCTCCGGTTTCCATATATTGATATTCCAGACGAACTATTTCAGATACCAGATTATCTAACTCATCTATGTCAACGTTATACTGCTCCAGCGAAACAGAAGACACATTTTGTTGACGATTAGTAGCTTTTTGCTCTGTACATGCAATCATTCCTAATGCCGCCATAATTACGATTATTTTTTTCATGGTTCATAAATTTTATTTTAATTAATTTGAAACTTTTCTAAACCAGTCCTTATTGTTTCCGCAATCAAAACGTTTGTTATCTCTATCAATATGGTAAGTTGAAACCATACCGTCAAGTATGTGTTCTACGATCTCGTCTCCTTCGATTGAATAGGAACACCAACGTTCTTCCACAGTATCATACATGCGACCATCATCATTAATGATCAACCTCATTGTGCCATACTGGGTTTTGCATTCCCATGTGCCATAAATCCACTCGTTTTCGTCTTTTCGAGTTGTTTGAGATGATGCAGGACTAATCGCGTTGTCATAATAAGTAAGTGTTCGTTCTTCCAAAGAGAATCTTATATCAGCATTCTCGCTATTACTTTCAACTACTAAACGCTTCGTCCAATTACCTTCGGAGTCTGTTGCCAGTACTTTATATGTTCTTGTTACTTCCCATTCAATTCCTTCATCACAATTTTGCTCTACTGTTCCTACTATTATTGAGTCATTATAAATAAATGTCCGATTGTGATACACACCTATACAGTTTGAGTATTCCTCATTAATAAGGCGTCCATTTTTATCCCACGTGTATGTTTGGGTGTATCCACCATCATTCCACCCTTCCTCACTCTCGCATGGAATATCTATAGAAACTACTTGACCTTTTTTGTCTCGTGTAATGTTTACTTTTGTTCCACTTTCTTCTATTGAGGATATGAGTCCCTTCTCATCAAAGTAATATTTCGCACCATCATAACTCCATGAGTATCTGGTTTTTCTGCCTTTTGAAGTTACATTTGTTGTGTAGTGCGTAGTGACAGATTTTACATCTCCTGATAATTCTAACAACCCCAAATCCGAGGATATAGACTTTCTACATCCCACAAAGTATAATGTTAACAACATCAAACATGTAAATAAAAACGTCTTTTTCATATTATCGTAATATATTTTCCTCCATTTTATTATTCGGCAGGAGGCTTCGCCGGTATATGTTTTGCTTTTCATTGCTCGGTCTTGTGCCGCTTCAAGGAATTCTATGTTTGCTCTGCAAACTCGCGCGGCGCACTTACTCCTTCGAATGTCCATCGGACATTCTCGGTGCGCCTTATTCGCTTCACGGTCGGTGGAGAGGATACAAAAAAATACTGCTTTTGCTTTCGTGTAAACAGGGTGTCTGGCATAACCCACGAATATAAAAGCAAAAGCAGTACATACCAAAGTATGCACTGACGCTTGCCAATCATATTCGTTAAATAAGTTGCCAGACTTATGTTTACACAGATTGGTTCGTCAGTAATAATATGTTATGTTCGCGTGCGCGAAACAATCAGCCGCTGCTAATCGCTTGCAAAAGTATAAAAATTTTCCAACATATACAAATTTTTATGCAGAAAAATTCAGTTTTTGTTATTTAAAGCAAAAAACAAACCTTTGCACCACACTTCTTCGGTATGTACCGCTTTGCTCAAACTGAGTTTGTTACAAATCTTCTTTTATCCCTTTCACGCGGACGACATACTGACTTTGTATCCATCCTGTATTATCAAAAAGGGCAGCCTCGTCAATTCCATACCGTTTCACATAGAAAATGGTATCATTGCCAAGAAAATCCTTAACAGATTCCAAATTGAAACCAAGTACTGTTCCTTTCGTACATCTAATAGCTTGGGCTTGTTGATCGAAAATATAGGTAGCATCTACAAGAGTTCTCCATTCAGAATCAGCTGGGATATGCAAATACTTATCGGATTTACGGTACTCTCCCATATCTTTTTCATCCACTATATTCACATAACGTACTTGCGAATCGCTTTGAATATCAAAGTACCACTTAACATCATATGTTAGCGCATTCGGATCATAGTCCCAGTCTTCAGTCCATTCACCTGTCCACACATCGAATGCCAAGTTGTTAGTAGCGATACATGCCCATGTTCCCACAATGGACGAACTGGTGAAAATTGTCGGGTCATCCGGTTTCGGATCTGTTGGTTCCGGTGCATTACCATCGCAACCGGAGCAAATTAAAAGAGCTAAACATAGCCAAGTAAAGATTTTAGTTTTCATTGTTGTAAAGTTTTTTAAGGATTAATACTAAATAAATGCAGCGGAAGTTCATTTTTGAATTCCGCTGCAAAAGTACAACAATTATTTGGATTGCAAGAAGTTCTTATTACTTCTTGTTGTGTCAAGAAGCAAACGATTATTACTTGTTACTTCTTATTACGTCATGTTTATAATTAGCGAATCGGGATAGTGGCATTGACGCCCATGCCGACATTGAATCCGGTTTTGTTGGTTACGGCAAAATCAATATTGAAACCGAAATGCTTGGACACCGGCAGGACGAAGGTTATAAATCCGCCGTACATGAAATTGCTCTCGGAATTGCTGACAAACCATGCATCGTGGCGCATGTTGATAAGATTAGTTGCGTCTCCGATATTGCTCTTCCCCAACATAGCGCCGAAAAGGAAATACCGCGAAATCATAAAACCGGCACGGACATCCCATAACGGCAATGAGAAAGTGCCGGAGGGTACCGTGTCGTTCGGAAGCGTGCGATAAATCAACTTGTTGGGAATGTAGTAGCCGTCAAAACCGGCAGTAATTCCACCGAGGCGGCTCCATTGATAGAAGATAGACACGCCATACGTAAACGCATCGTAGTTGAATGCATAGCCGAAGCGAGTCAAGATACCCGCAGAAATGGGATCATCTTTCTGCTTGGCTTCTTCAAACTTACGATCCAGATAATAGCCATTCGATCGTTCTCCGTAAACGGCAGAGTGCGTGTAATTCTCAGCTAATGCAGAATTAGGTTCAATGGCAAACAGGTACAGACATAGTACGGACAGAAGTGTAAGGTTCCGTTTCATAAGGCAATAAAGTTTTGAGGGTTTATAATAACTTGATAGACTGCAGTCCGCCGTTATTGCCGGCCACGTAAGAGACAGTAGGATGTCCTGTCAGTACAAGATGGTCTGCATACAGCGGTTGACCTGTCAGAAAGAAGGTCGAGGTGAAGGTGTCTCCAACGCTCAGTTTGGAGTTCTGCGACTCGACTACCTCAAAACGCATATCGCCCAAATAACGGAACACACAGCGGCGGTTCGGCAACCAAGTCACTTCTAATTGTTGACCGGGTTGCAAATCCTGCGTGTGAACGCCTTCGGCAATAAAAGGATGACTGCTTCCATGCTCATCGGCTAACAGATGGGCGTTGTACTCGTCCCAATCGCGTGAACCGACGTAACGCGAAAGAATGTTCAACGTGGAGCGGCGGGTGTTATTCGCTCCTTCTACATATCCCCACAGACGCTCTAACGTGCTGAGGGCGATATTCTCGTGCAGTCGCAACCAGATTTGCGCAATGAGGGTCTCAAAGTCTGCAGGAGTAGCCGGACGCATTCCTAAACGCGCTTCTACGTCCTTGCGGAGCTGGATAACCTCGGGTGCATTTTTGTTCATAATGATCAATTTTTGAAATCCGGTGCAAAAGTACTGCTTTTATTTGATATACGAGAAATTCTTGTTACTTCTTATTTCGCTGCGCTCAAACGATTATTACTTATTTCTATTTTACCATATTCCCAAACCTATATCTATTCCCATCTGATACCAATCATGCGGAGAAGGCATAAATTGAGCCCGCTCTTCTGCAATCTCGTCGATAAACGGCGCGTACATTTTATAATGATAATGCCGTAAACGTCTATCAAAATAGTTTTTAAGTTCACCATCGTCATCAGACATAGAATCATATACCTTTTTTATACGCAGATCGAACAATTCGGAGGGAGTTGGATGGTTATGTAACAAAGCATCCGTGTCTCTATTGGAAATAGCTATGCGCGTAGCGCGGATATAATCAGAATAAAATTGCCGCGCTTTGGCATCTAACATAACTTTAGGTGATGGAGCATTGATTTGTTTCTCCAAATTATTCACAACGCGGTTTAGAGAATCCACTCTGGCTTGACGCTCGTCATTAACCTTAAGAAGCGAATCAATATCTGTGGAAAGACTCTGCTCCTGTTCGCTATGTTTGAGTTCGGCTTGCCGGTATTCAGCATACATGAGCCATCCTGCAAGGCATAATACGGCTAAAAAGATAAGTGACACCGGCAACCATAAACGCACTCTGTCAGCTATACGAATAGCCCGCAACACTTGTGCGCAGGAGGAATAACGATCTGCAGGGTTCACTCGTGTGCATTTGCGAGCAATATATTTATAACGATGCGGGAAAAGAAGGGAGATGATTTTTCCCACGGCATAGATATCCGCGCGGTTATCAATCGTTTTGCCGGCTAATTGTTCCGGCGCGATATACGCCATCGAACCGGCAGGCTGCTTAAAAGTAACGTAATCATCCGTATCGGACACTCCGAAATCAATCAGTTTGACCGCAAAACCATTGCGCGTGATGAGGATATTGGACGGCTTGATATCCCGATGGATGATTTGCCGCTCATGCAGGCAAGAAAGGGCGTCGAGGAGTTGCTCAATAATGCGGCGACGGATCGCTGCAGGCGGGTTCGTTTCAAGGAACTGATCCAGCGTGATGCCATCGATATACTCCATTTGGATATACCAGCCGATGGCATCCATATGCCCGAAATCAAGCAGCCGGACGATATTCGGATGATCCACTCCAACGCCGATAGCAAACTCTTTGCGAAGCAATTCAATATGCGGAGTTGATTCGCGATAAGGTTCTGCCAAAGCCTTCAGCACATATTTGCGACCGAATCGCGTAGCTACATACAAGACATTGTGTCCCTCTGCAGACAATAGCTCCGATTCCGACCATACATCCGTGAAATCGGATGAAGGGGGTACGATAATAAAAGATGATTCCATATTGCCAGACTTATATTTACTCTATTTACCGAACAATGCACCGGGCATCGGTGGCAGAGCGGTAAGGGATCTTAATACCGGGACCGAAAGAGGGCGAGATGATAGTTACCGTAGCTTCGCGGCGGGCATCGACCGCCGGATGGTCCGTACTACATTCCCATCGGCAGTGATCCAGGAGAATAGTACCGAAACGAACCATTGGCATGCGCTGGCGGCAACCCTCTCCCCATGTGCAATACGAATAGGTAACATGCAGTTTGCCCCTATCCGCCACTACCATGTCCGCAGCGCCGACAAGATTAGAGTTCATGTGGTCGTAACTGCGTTCCGAATAGCCGAAATAGCAATGAGAGACAGTGATTGAATCGGACTGGGAAGTGATGTCCAGATTGCCGTCCAAGCCATCCATGAAGACACAACTATCAATGAAGATACGGGTGGAATGATCCATGCCCAAGAGATCATTGCCTCCCACATCAATTGCCCCGGGGCCTTGCAACCGCAGTCCGCGGACAGTGACATTACGGCAATGAGAGAGCTGGATACATCCGGAAGCGCGGAAAGATTCTTCGGGGTCATTAAAACGGTCAATAAACAGCTGTCTGGTCAACCATTCGCGCTGCTCACGCACCTTTTGCCCATTAGAGAGCACACCACCCTCTCCGCTGGTAGAGAAACGCATGATATCCGCAGAATCTAACATGGCGCGGATCTCCGGCGTAATACGAAAAAGGGTACGCAGACAGGCGTCATGCGTACCTATGATAGTTTTGTTTTGCAGATGCTTGAGAACGACTGTATGGCCAAGAACAAACTCGCCTGCCGATCCATCCAGAATAACCGTATCGTGCGCTCGGACAGCCGCCAAGAGACTATCTGACATGTCTGCTCCGTTGGAAGTGATGGTCAGGGCAGCTTGGGCGCTCTGAGCCATCACAAGCAAGCAGAAAAGAATACTATTTGCTATTATATGCTTCAAGGGCTTTACGCAAGACAATCATTGCTTTGCCGAGGTCCTCTTTATTCAGCACATACGCCATGCGGACCTGATGACGGCCATCCTCCGGATTGGTGTAGAAACCCGTTCCCGGCGCCATCATCACCGTTGCCCCTTCGTATGTAAAGTCGGTCAGACACCATTTGCAGAACTTCTCTACATCATCGACCGGCAGTTCGACCATCACATAGAAAGCACCTGTAGGCGCGGGCGCAAAGACACCGGGAATCTGGTTAAGTTGGTCAATGAGGAAATTACGTCTGCCCAGATACTCGTCATACACCTCCTGCATATATTCTTCCGGCGTAGAGAGACTTGCCTCGGCTACTACCTGACCGAACAAAGGAGGACTGAGACGCGCCTGGCAGAACTTCATCACCGATTCACGCACGGCTTTGTTCTTTGTTATGAGCGCACCGATACGGATACCGCACTCGCTGTAACGCTTCGAGACGGAGTCCACGAGCACCACGTTTTCTTCGATTCCCTCCAAGTGGCACGCGGAGATATACGGCGACTTGGTATAGATGAACTCGCGGTACACCTCATCAGAGATGAGGTAGAGGTCATATTTCTTCACGAGGTCGCGTATCTGACGCATCTCCTGTTTGGTGTAGAGATAGCCTGTCGGGTTATTAGGATTACAAATCAGAATGGCACGCGTCTTGGGCGTGATCTGCTTTTCAAACTCCTCTACCGGCGGCAGTTTGAAGCCGTTCTTGATATCTGTTTTGACGGATTTTACCACTGCTCCCGCGGAGATAGCAAACGCCATATAGTTGGCATAACTCGGGTCTGTCACGATAATCTCATCGCCCGGATTAAGACAACTCATGTACGCAAACATAATCGCCTCCGAACCGCCGGCAGTGATGATGATCTCATCCGGCGAGAGGTCAATGCCATAATTGGCATAATAACTCACCATCTTCGTACGCAGGGATTTTAATCCCTGTGAAGGCGAGTACTCGAGTATCTCCGTGTTGAAATTCTTCACCGCCTCCAGTGCCTGCGGCGGCGTCTTGATATCCGGCTGACCGATATTCAGATGATACACATGTATACCGGCCAATTTGGCCTCGTCAGCATACTTTGCCAGTTTTCGAATCGGGCTTTCAGGCATTGATTGCGCCCGTAAACTTATCTCCATATTGCTCAATATATTCGCGCAATTCGCTTATGTTGCGAAAAACGTCTGTTAATTCTTTCAAATTTACCACTCTTTGTCGTACCGACGCCACCCCATGTTTGGCCAATTTGGCAGAAGTAGGTGTAATAGCCTTTACCATCGCCTCCAGATTAACGTCAAAAAGGAGTGTACCATGCACGATGGTTCCGGTAGGCGTAGCATAACATGCACAACCTGAAACTTTCTTCCCATCCACTAAAATATCATTGTGCGACGTCGTCACGGCCGGTAATCCTTTGTTTGACAGAGCGCTGCGAAGTAATTCTAAATACTCTGTAAACACCTGTTCGCTATGCGTCGAGGGTGAAATATATGATATCATCAGATTGCCTTCATCGGCATACACACATCCTCCTCCACTCTTTCGCTGCACAATTTTAATGTTATGCTCACGGCAGTATTCCTCATTCACCTCCACCTCTGCAGACTGATGACGACCATAGATTACTGTCGGCGCCACAATCCACGTAAAAAGTGTCGGTTTATCTATCCGCTTAACCAAATCTTGTTCAATAGCCAAATACTCCGCCAAAGACAAGCCGTCACTATAATGAACTACCGGCATAAACAGTTCTTTGCTCTGTGCTTTTACATTACCGGTTCCGGTAACTCCATACCACGGCAGAAACGACGCTTTATATCACGGTCGTCCCCTAAATAAATGTACCGCTCAAGGCGCTGTTCAAGCGTATAGTTGTCATAATTGAGGTAACTATCATCTACCAGCAAGGCATCAAACTCATAGCCCGGTTCAAAAGAACCTACTTTACCGAAGAAGGCTCCGCCGCCTTTGGTAGCGAGATAGAAGACTTCACTGAGGCTGAGGAACTGCATGTCACCTTTGGTCTGCGCATAATTGAGTTTGGACACTTGTATGGCGTACTGCATGACGCGTAGCATGGACATGTGATGTCCAGCCGACACATCGGTTCCAAGCGCCACATTGATACCAGCGTTGAGGAATTTGCGGATAGGCGCCATACCGGATGAGAGATTGCTATTAGATGTTGGGCAGTGTACTACGTACACTCCATTGCGCTTCATCAATTCCATCTCTTCACCATCGGTATAACAACAATGCGCCATGAGGGTCGGCGTTTGACCAAACAGACCGTATTTATTATATGCATCACCATAGCACGTAGAATCCGGTTCAAGCTCCTTCACCCAATCTATTTCCGACCTGTTCTCGCTCAAATGCGATTGAACAGGCAGACCTGTTTCTGCGGCATACTCGCCGAGAGCCGTGAGCATCTTGTCGGAACACGACGGAACAAAACGAGGCGTGATAATCGGTTGCACCAACCCATTCTTACTATGCTCATCCAAATGCGCCTTGAGCATTTTCATTCCCTCCAGTAAATCGTCCGTAGTGTTTTGCAATGTATCCGGACTATTTCGGTTCATGCCCACCAGCCCGACCATAGCACCCATACCGGCCTGGATGAACAAGTCTGCGAGAATACGAGTGGATTCGGGATGGATAGTGGCAAACACGGCACTACGCATCGTACCTTGCATCCAAAGCTCGTGTACAAAACGACGATACAGACGACGCGCATACTCGGGATCGGCATACTTGGTTTCCTCCGGGAAAGTATAGGTGTTAAGCCACGGCAGTAACTCCAGATCGAGCGCCAAGCCCATATTACGGTATTGCGGAGCATGGACATGCAAGTCATTGAACGCCGGAATCAGTAATTTGTCACCGAAATCCATCACCTGACGTCTCCAGTCCATGTCTTCCGGCAACTCTTTGTAAATGCCTTTAACGAGACCGTTTGAACGCACGACGACATATCCGTGCGGTATGATTTCCAACTTACCCGGTGTGGGTGTATGAATAATGTTCGCTCTGTAGATTTTCATGATTTATCTGTATCTTTGTTTTTTTGCTTAAAAAAGAGGAGGCATACAAGATAGTTGACACAACCTCCTATAAAAATGACCGTATAGCTGATATAATCATCCCGCCACATAGGTAACAAGCTGATCATCACTGGCAAAAGGCCTAACTGGATTAGCAGATTGATTGCCCTTGCCAACAGGAAGCCACCGGCATTGCGAATATCCGGTTTTGTGCCGAAGGTGTACCAGTTGGAGAACAAATAATTGGGTATCATCTCTAATATATACCCAATGCCGAATGCCACATAATACAGCGCCATCCCTTTCTCCGGGTGCCCCAGCATATATAGCGCAGCCATGAAAATCCATGTTTGCACAAACATGCCCGTTGTTCCGATTACCGCAAAGCGAACCGCAGAACGGGGTTTATCCGGAATATATGAGGTTAAAAGACGCATAAACTCTTGCAATAGTCTCGATTCGATTCTCTCTCGCCGGTGTCTCGTTAGTCTGATTTGCTCACTTTATGGCAGCGAGCAGTTCTTCCATTGCGGCATTCAGACCGTTGACATCACGCCCTCCGGCAGTAGCCATCCACGGCTGACCTCCACCGCCACCTTGTATATGCTTGGCAGCGGACTTGATCATCGCACCGGCATTCTTGCCTTCATCAACGAGCGGTTGACTGAGGAAGACAGCGATGGTCGGTTTTCCTTCCCATTGTGTAGCAGCCACGACAGCGAATTTGACATCAGTAAATTTGCCTCGCAATAACGGCATTACGCCACGAATCATCTCAGGGTTATGCTCGCCTTGCAAACGGACGAGTTTGATATCCCCAAAGTCCTCTGACGAAGCGATAATACGGTCGCGGAACATCTCAATTTTCTCTGCTACGTATTGGTCTATACGTTTTTTCAATTCCGTATTTTCGTCTATCTGTTTGATGACAGCGCTCTCCAAATCGGGTGCATTATGGAAAATATCCCGCAGATGGTTGAGAATATCCTGCATACCATAGTATAATTGGTCGGCTCTTGCTGCAGTCACAGCCTCAATACGTCGTATGCCGGCCGCTATGCTGGTCTCCATAATAATTCGCACACTACCGATACGTCCTGTGGAAGCGACGTGGCAACCGCCACACAGTTCCACTGAAGGACCATATTTAATCACGCGTACATCATCGCCGTATTTCTCCCCAAACAGCGCCATCGCGCCCATAGCCTTCGCCTCGGCTATCGGTGTATGACGGCTTTCCTCAAGGTGAATATCCTGGCGGATAAGGGCATTGGCGAGTTTCTCTACCTCGCGCAACTCATCCGGCGTCACTTTCTGGAAATGGCTGAAATCAAAACGCAGACTCTCGGACGTCACCAGACTACCCTTTTGCTCCACATGCTTACCCAGCACTTCGCGCAGGGCGTAATGAAGGATATGCGTAGCAGAGTGGTTGCAAGCGATTGCCTGACGACGCTCAGCATCGACGGTAGCCGTCAAAGTGCCTTCAAGTCCTTCCGGCAATTCAGCCAAAATATGAACGGGAAGATTATTTTCTTTCTTGGTATCTAAAACGCGTACGTTACCGAGCGTTCCTGTATCTCCCACTTCACCACCCATCTCTGCATAGAAAGGCGTCTTATCCAATACCACTTGGTAGAACGATTTGCCTTTCTGGCTTACCTTACGGTAACGAAGGATATGCGTCTCGCATGTCAGTTCATCATAACCGATAAACTCGGTATCGCCTTCGCGCAGAACGGTCCAGTCACCCAGATCCTGTTTATTAGCCTCGCGCCCCATTGATTTCTGATGTTCAAGAGATTTATTGTATTCCTCTTCGTTGGTGGTAAAGCCGTTTTCGCGAAGGATCAGTTCCGTCAAGTCCAACGGGAATCCGTATGTATCTTTGAGAGTGAAGACATCCACACCGGAGATCTCTGTCTTACCGGCTTTGCGGGCATCATCCATCAATTTATCCAACAACGAGATTCCTTTGTCCAGCGTACGGAGGAAAGCCTCTTCCTCGGACTTAATGACCGGTGTGATCTGCGCCTCCTGTACTTTCAATTCCGGATACGCATCTCCCATATCTTCAATCAATTGCGGAACCAACTGATAAAGGAAAGCGCTACGCATATTCAGGAACGTGTAGCCGTAACGAACAGCTCGACGCAAGATACGGCGGATGACATAACCGGCTTTTTCATTGGACGGCAACTGTCCGTCTGTTATAGCGAAAGCAATCGTACGGATATGATCGGCTATAACGCGCATAGCTATATCCACTTTTTCGTCCTTACCGTACGCACAACCACAGATAGCACCGATCTTCTTGAGCATCGGCTGGAAAACATCGGTATCGTAATTGGAGGTCTTCCCTTGGATCGTACGTACCAGACGCTCGAAACCCATTCCGGTATCAATCACTTTCTTTGCCAAAGGTTCCAACGAACCATCGGCTTTGCGGTTATACTGCATAAAGACGATGTTCCAAATCTCTATCACCTGCGGGTGATCCTTATTGACGAGTTCACGTCCTGGCACTTTGGCTCGCTCTTCGGCACTACGACTATCCACATGGATTTCCGAGCACGGGCCACAAGGTCCCGTATCACCCATTTCCCAGAAGTTATCGTGCTTGTTGCCATTCAGGATATGATCTGCAGGCAGATGTTTTGCCCATATAGAAGCGGCTTCGTCATCGCGCGACAGCCCTTCTTCCGGCGAGCCCTCGAACACCGTCGCATACAAGTTCGATGGGTCTATCTTCAGTACATCCACTATATACTCCCATGCAAAATCAATTGCCTCTTTCTTGAAATAATCGCCGAAAGACCAGTTACCAAGCATCTCAAACATGGTATGATGGTAGGTATCATGACCTACTTCCTCCAAATCGTTATGCTTACCGCTTACGCGCAGACATTTCTGGCTATCCGCCACGCGGGGATATTTGATGGGGTCGTTGCCGAGAATGATGCCCTTCCACGGGTTCATACCGGCGTTGGTGAACATGAGTGTTGGGTCATCTTTGATGACCATCGGCGCAGAAGGTACAATCTGGTGACCCTTCGACGCCATGAAATCTAAGAATGATTTTCTAATCTCTTGTGCTGTCATATATTGGTTATATTTTTATACGTTTTGCTCTTTTGTACCCGGAACATCGTCCCTCTGTACATTGTTAAAGCGATTACCGCCGGTAGTGGTTTTAAAATCAATGAATTCCCTGCGCGGGCGGCCTTCTTTGTCATCGCGCTCAATGAAAGGCAGCGGATTGCGCCGCAACTCATCATACTCGGTCCGTTGACGCAATACATCTATTGCCATAAAAATAGCATTGCGCATACTTGAAGGGTCTGCCTGATCTTTACCCGCTATATCGTAGCCTGTGCCATGGTCCGGCGAGGTACGAATGACTGACAGCCCTGCTGTATAATTGACACCACTCATGTCCAAGGTCTTGAAAGGAATCAATCCCTGGTCATGATACATCGCCAACACCGCATCAAAATGGCTGAAATGACCGGTACCGAAGAAACCATCCGAAGGATAAGGGCCGAACGCCCATATACCTTGCTCTTTGGCTTTGTTGAGCGCAGGAATAATAATCTCCTGTTCTTCTTTCCCCAGCAAACCGGAATCTCCTGCGTGCGGGTTGAGTGCCAGCACGGCTATACGCGGTTTCTCTAACCCGAAATCGCGTTTGAGACTATTGTTGAGTATCGTTAGTTTTTGGAGAATGCGCTCTTCGGTTATCTGTGCCGGTATATCTGCGATAGCCACATGATTGCATACCAATGCCACGCGCAGACTGTCGCTGCACAGCATCATCAACTGTTCGCCTTCAAAGCGCTGTGCCAGATACTCCGTATGTCCGCCGCCGAGCGCTTCTTTGTTAATCGGCGCCGTTACCAACGCCTGTACCGTTCCCTCTTTCAGGTCCTGACAAGCGCGGTCCAATGCAGCTTTTGCCGCTTTATTCGCCGCGTCCGTTGCCGTACCAAACTGTACAGGCGTATCATCCGGATAGCAACTGATTAGATTGAGGCGTCCATCCTTGGCTTGACGGGCATCGGAGATGATATTCCATGTCACGTTATGGTATTCTTCGCCTAATGTCTGTATGTGCTGCTTTGCCACTACGGCGTTGCCGTAGATAACCGGGCGCATGATTTCGAAGATATATCCCGCCAACAAGCTCTTGATAATCACTTCGTATCCTATGCCGTTGGTATCACCGGCTGTGATAGCTATTATCGGTTTCATATCCAATTACAAATGTTCGTTGTGTATCTTTTCGTATTTCAGTTTATCGAGGTCATAGGGCATGCGCTCTTCGTCTGGATACCCCAATGCGATGGCACACAGCACCATTTTATCCTCCGGTATATGGCACAATCGCCGCACTAACTCCGGTGCTCCCTCGCGTTCGTGCACGTGACACCAACAGGCTCCCACCCCCTGCTCGGCAGCCGCCAGCAGTATATGCTCAGCCGCGATAGCACCGTCTGCCATCCATGTGTTATCACATAGCGTAGGGTCCAAGACAATGATAATCGCCGCTGTCGCCGTAGCAAACATCTGACTGCCATACGTGCGGCATCCCGTCAACAGGCGCAACTTTGCCTCGTCACGCACCACGATGAACTCCCAAGGACAAGTGCGTTTCGCCGAGGGGGACATCAGCGCGCAGCGCAACATATAATCGATTTTCTCCTGCTCTATCGGCCGGGTTGTATACTTACGTATCGACCGCCGTTTTTGACATAATTCCAAGAAAGTGCCCATATTACTCCAATTTAGGGCGCAAAGGTACGAATATTTTTTGGTTTGTGCAAGCGCGCGCGCTTTTTTTTGAAAAAAAAGAATGTTTATGTGCGCTTTATGCGGGGCGCGCTTGTGTATGTACAGAAAAAAGTGTATCTTTGCAAACTAAATGAGAAAGGAAGGCAATATAGAGGTTATCGGTGCTCGGGTTCACAACCTGAAGAATATCGATGTGTCCATTCCGCGCAAACGATTGACAGTTATCACCGGTCTAAGCGGTTCCGGCAAATCCTCGCTCGCTTTCGATACCATTTTTGCCGAAGGCCAACGCCGGTATATGGAGACGTTCTCATCCTATGCCAGAGGTTTCATCGGCCAAATGCAACGGCCGGACGTAGACCGCATAACAGGTCTCAGTCCTGTCATTTCCATAGACCAGAAGACCACCAGTAAAAATCCGCGCTCCACGGTAGGTACTGTAACGGAGGTGTATGATTTCCTGCGACTGCTCTACGCGCGAGCCGGAGAGGCCTATTCGTACTTGTCCGGCAAGAAAATGGTGCATTATACTGACGCGCAGATTATTGACCTCATCGTCCACGAGTATGCCGATAAGAAAATACTACTCCTTGCGCCATTGGTAAGTAACCGGAAAGGGCATTACAAAGAACTTTTTGAAACAATCCGAAAGAAAGGTTTTGTTCATGTGCGCATTGACGGCGAGGTGCAGGAATTGGTGGCGGGCATGAAGGTGGACCGCTATAAAACGCATAATATCGAGGTTGTCGTGGACCGGCTGAAAGTGAAAGGGGACGCCGATGATCTATTGCGTTTGCGTCAGTCCGTGGACCGCGCCATGACGCAAGGAAACGGCATTATGATGATTTGCGAAGCGGACTCCAAGGACAAATCACAAATTAGATTTCTATCAAGAAATCTCATGTGCCCGGAAACAGGGCTCAGTTATCCGGACCCTGCGCCGCATACCTTCTCTTTCAACAGTCCATCGGGCTGGTGTCCGCGATGCAAGGGACTGGGAAAGGTGAAAAGTGAAAGTTTAAAAGATGATGGATTGAAGGATGATGTTGATGAGGCGATACGGGAAGAGAATTGGTGGGAACAGTTACAGGAACTATCAGCCGCCGGCAATCAGCTATCAGATGAGGAAGAAGAACAAGAGGAATGGACCGAGTGTCCTGAATGTCACGGCAAGCGCTTGAATAAAGAAGCCCTCAGCTACCGCATAGGCCCTTATACCATCTCCGACATGGCAGACATGGATATCGATGAACTGCTGAAGACTTTGACGCAACTTCCCGCCTCAAAAGAGTTGTCCGACAAACAGAAAGCCATCGCCGAGCCTATTCTCAAGGAGATTTGCGCGCGACTGCGTTTCATGCAATCCGTGGGGTTGAGTTATCTCAGTCTCAACCGTAGTAGCGAGAGTCTCTCCGGAGGCGAGAGCCAGCGAATTCGTCTGGCCACACAGATTGGCAGCCGGCTGGTAAACGTTCTGTATATTTTAGACGAGCCATCTATCGGCTTGCACCAACGCGATAACCAACGGTTGATTAGCAGTCTCAAGGAACTGCGCGACTTAGGCAATTCCGTTATTGTTGTCGAGCACGATGAACAGATGATGCGGGAAGCGGACTGGTTAGTGGACATCGGTCCTAAAGCCGGGAGGCTCGGCGGACAAGTGCTATTCTCCGGCACACCGCAGGATTTGCTCAAAACAGACACTCTAACCGCACAATATCTCAAAGGGGAACGGGGGGTAACAGAAATAAATCACCCATCACCAATTACAAATCACCCATTCCAAATAACTCTCTCCGGCTGTACAGGCAATAATCTCAAAAAGGTCACTGCGCGTATTCCTTTGGGTAAGATGGTAGCCGTCACGGGTGTCAGCGGAAGTGGTAAGAGTTCGCTGATAAACCAGACACTCTACCCCATTCTCAGCCAGCGTTTCTACCGCAGCAAAGCGCAACCGCTGCCATATGAAGGCATCGAAGGAATAGAGCATATCGACAAAGTGATTAACGTGGACCAATCGCCTATCGGTCGCACGCCACGCTCGAACCCCGCCACATATACCAATGTATTCACAGACATTCGGGAACTATTTGCCCAACTACCCGAATCCAAGATTCGCGGATGGAAAATGGGGCGTTTTTCCTTCAACGCTAAAGGCGGTCGTTGCGAGGAGTGTACAGGGAACGGGTATAAGACGATTCAGATGCATTTCCTGCCGGATGTATATGTGCCATGCGAAGCATGTGGCGGGCAGCGGTATAACCGCGAAACACTGGAGGTACGATTCAAAGGAAAAACCATTGCCGATGTACTGGATATGACCGTGAACCAAGCGGTGGAGTTCTTTGAAGCACAACCGGCTATTCTGCGTAAAATAAAAACCATCCAAGACGTTGGACTCGGGTATATCAAACTCGGGCAATCCTCTATCTCCCTCTCCGGAGGAGAGAGCCAACGCATCAAACTGGCGACAGAACTCTCCAGGCCGTCCACAGGAAAAACCTTGTATATCCTCGACGAACCTACCACAGGGCTGCATTTCGAAGATATACGTGTGTTATTAGGAGTGCTGCGCCAACTGGTGAACAAAGGCAATACCGTCGTTATTATTGAGCATAATACGGATGTCATCCGTGCCTGCGACTGGATTATCGACTTGGGACCGGAAGGCGGCCGAAACGGTGGACACATCGTAGCGGAAGGCACTGTCGAAGATATCCGAAAGAACAAAAAAAGCATAACCGGAAAGTATATCTAAACTCTCAAATCTTAAATCTAACATATGATTACCAACCCCTTAGCCATCATATCCATCGTTCTTGCCACCATTCTGTTGGTACCGATGATTTGCCGTAAGATCCGCATCCCCAGTATTGTGGGTTTTATTCTGGTGGGTATTATGGTCGGTCCGTTCGGGTTTAATCTGCTGGCCAGCAGCACATCTATCCAGACGCTCGGCAAAATCGGAATGTTGTATATCATGCTACAGGCGGGTATCGAAGTGGACGTCAATGATTTTCGCCAACAGCGCACGAGGGCGGTTATTTTCGGTATATACTCTTTTATCGTGCCTTTCGGTTTAGGTTTTTTGACCAGTCTGCTGCTTGGATTCAACGGAACAACGAGTGCGCTGATGGGCGCCATGTACGGCAGTCACACTTTGATGACCTACCCCATTGTCAGCCGTTACGGCGTGCAGAAGAATGCGGCGGTGAACATCGCCGTAGGCGGAACAATGCTCTCCATCACACTTGCTCTGCTTGTGCTTGCGTTTGTAAAAAGCAAACTGAATGACTCGGAGACGGTTAATGCATGGCTGTTAATGGGGAAAATCATTCTCACGCTTGTCATGATTACAATCGTCTTCCCGTGGCTCGCGCAACGCTTCTTCAAACGTTGGTCAGACGCCACAAGCGGTTTTCTGATTGTCATGACGCTGATGGTGATCTCTGCTTTCATGGCTGAATGGGCGGGTTTGGAAGGAATATTAGGAGCCTTCATGTGCGGCGTTGCGATGAATAAACTGGTGCCGAACCTCAGTCCGGTTATGCAGCGCATCAATTTTGTAGGGAATAACCTTTTCGTCCCGCTTTTCCTGCTGGGCGTAGGAATGATGATTGATATATCGCTCCTTTGGAGCGGATGGACGACTATTATCATCGCAGTCGTCATGATTGCTACCAAACTGGCGGGCAAATGGTTGGCGGCGTGGCTGGCACAAATCAGTTTCCGTCTTCAGGGCGTGGAACGACAGCTCATTTTCGGTCTCACCCATGCGACTGCGGCCGGTACGCTGGCGATTGTAACTATTGGTTTCGAGATTGGTATTTTCGATGCAGAGATATTAAATGCCGCGGTGCTTATGATTTTAGTACTTTGTACCTCCGCCTCTTTTGCCACCGAGTATGCCGCCAAACAGCTCTCGCTGCAAGAGAGTGCGCGCCTTGAGGCAGATAAGACCGATGACAGTTGGCTGATGATGACCGTGGCAGAGAACAGGCATTACGAACTGCGTGAACTGAGTGAATTAAGTGAATTACACGAACCGGATTTTACCAACGAAAGCGATTGGACAGAGGCCCGCAAACTGGTAAATAATCAATCCAAAGCGGCAATTATCTACCATCCTGCACAGCCTATCAACACCATCTCACGCATTTTGGTGGCAGTGCCGCGCTATGCAGAGAAAGAGCATGATTTCATCTCCTGCTTCGGACTTATACGGCGACTCAGCAGTCAGATTGGCGCCAAGGTCATTTTCTTCACCAATGAGGATACACAAAAAGCCTTGCAGGCTTTCTGTCGCCGTAAGGGCAAGTATCTCCGTGCCTCTTATCGGGAGATGGAAGACTGGGAGGACGTGCTTATGATGGCGAAGCAGATGGACAAAGACGATATGATTGTGATGATTAACGCACGTCCGTCCACACCTTCCTTCAATCCGCTTTTTGAGCAAGTACCGGACATGCTCGCGCGCTTTTTTGCCGACCATAGTTACATGGTTGTTTATCCTGAACAGGAGACAGGAAACGCTGTGCCGGACCTCCTGACAGGCGACACCACGCAGGCATCTAAAACATGGAGCATCGTTAGTGCTATTAAGACTACCCTGCTCCATTGGTTGGAAACTATCCAAAAACAATAAATACCTATTAAAAACATTTTATATACCCGTCCGGATGGTTTGGACGGCAAGCCCGGGTACTTCACTCGGAAATAGGTCTTATCTTTTCTACAAAGAGTACCCAAAGCCCGAAAAGCATCGCGTAGAAGAGGTACTTGAAGATATAATCGTGCAACAGATGGAACCACTCGGGGTGATGCTCGATAAACAGCGCTATCGCGGCTATACGCAGTATATTAAAGGCATAGCAGCAGAGCCAGCCCACGGGGATAAACCATAGTTTGCGCAGCCATGTTCGCCCGGAGTTATAGGGCACGACAGTCAGCATAAGGCAGAGCCATATAAAGCTCTGCTTTATTGCTGTACAGCCCCATATGATTGTTGTTCCTGTGCCCGTCGCAAAATGAATGGTATGCGGGTCAGTCATCACAGCGGTATCGCGGAAAAGGGAGACAATCCAATAGACAACGGACGCAATATGGCACGCCATGAACTCAAACGGTGCGGTGATGTCCATGCCGAACCATGTCACGCTGTCTCCGTTCTCGTCGCCTACCATGGTGAACTTCCAGAAATAGTTTGACACCAACAATGTGACCATAAAAATAATCACATCCCGATATGGCGCCATCCACTCTTTTATCTTTTGTCCTTTGTCCTTTGTCACTTTGTCCCTTAAATAGTTGTTTTAGCAAATGGAACTTCATCTATTGCACAAAAATCATGGTCCAAATACTTGAAATAACCGGCCTGACAAACCATCGCCGCATTATCGGTAGTGAAACTGAACGGCGGAATATATACCGTCCAATGATATTTCTTACCATAGTCGATGAATGCTTGGCGGATGGCACTGTTGGCACTCACTCCGCCGGCCACTGCTACTTGGTTGATTCCCAAATCTTTAGCCGCTTTCTTGAGCTTGCGCATGAGGATATCTACTATCGTTGCTTGAAGCGACGCACACATATCTTCCCGGAGATTCGGTATCTTCTCCGCCAGTTCGTCAATCGTCTCCACGCCATACGCCTTGAGCATGTCACGCAGCGTATAAAGGAACGATGTTTTCAGCCCGGAGAACGAGTAGTCATAATTCGGTATGTTCGGTTTGGCGAAGGGATATTTCTTCGGGTCTCCGGATTTGGCGAGTTTGTCTATCCACGGTCCGCCTGGATAAGGCAAGCCCAGCACTTTGGCGCATTTATCGAACGCCTCTCCTGCTGCATCATCGATTGTCTGCCCGATAATTTCCATATGAGGCAGATGCCTTCCCTCTCCTCTTTCCTCTTTCCACTTTCCACTTTCCTCTTTCCCCTCTCCACTTTCCTCTTTCCACTCTCCACTTTCTTCTTTCCACTTTCCACTTTCCACTTTTACAATCTGGCTGTTTCCGCCGCTGACCAGCAGGCACAAGAACGGAAAAGACGGATGGTTTAATCCTGTACCATCCTCCACAAAATGCGCCAACACATGTCCCTGCAGATGGTTCACGTCAATCAGCGGTATATTCAGCGCCAACGCTAATCCTTTGGCAAAAGAGGTGCCGACAAGAAGCGAACCCAACAAGCCCGGTCCGCGTGTAAAAGCGATGGCTGAGAGTTCCTCTTTCGTCACCCCCGCGCGTTTGAGCGCCGTATCCACCACAGGTAATATATTCTGTTGATGAGCACGGCTCGCCAATTCTGGCACCACTCCGCCAAACTCCTCATGCACTTTCTGACTCGCGATGACGTTACTGCGTAACAAACCATCCACGATTACCGCCGCAGATGTATCATCACAACTGCTCTCAATCGCTAATATAACTACTTTCTTCTCCATCGATTACACTTTTGCTAATATAGCTTCTTCTTTCTCCATCGATTACACTTTTGCGGCTGCAAAATTACTACAAATTTTTCAAATTTGCAAGATTTTAAGCAAAAAAAGTAGTCTAAGCTCGCTTAAGCGTGCTTTGTTTGCTAAAAAGATTGTAGTTTGCACGGAAGTGCGAAACAATCGTGCCCTTGTGGCTAAGAACGTAATTTCGGAGGGAACCCGCCCCGCAGGGGAAGGGGCGTGCCGACGGTACTACAAAAATTGCACATATGCAAATAAAAGCGTATTTTTCTTGTTTTTGGGCTCGGGCATATGACGGTTTAGCCCTCGCTGTCCTCTTTTTGAGGACCATTCGTCCCTCGCGTCTCGCTTTTTGCTTCGCCCGCCCGCTTCGGGCTAAAAAAATTCTCCATTCTCTTGCTTATATCATTTTTTTGTTGTAATTTTGCAGCGCAAAATCAAATCGCTGGCCTTGACAGCATAAAAAAGCAAGGACATATTGAAATTTCGCGTTTGCGATTTATTGGCCATCTTGGAATGTGAGAAGTTTTACAGATACACCAATAATAAGTCCGCAAGCGTCCATGCTGTATGGGCGCGACTTATCGGTGTATGGGCATTTCTCACAGCCTCAAGATGGATAAGGAGCGCTCATTTTTTCGTATTTATATGCCAATCCCTGAAGGCGTTAGATGGGAATATAAAAAACTTACATTATGCGTCAAAAAAGAAGCAAAGTAATTTTTACACTCGAAGGATCAAATCTCAAAGATTTTGAAAAGCCAGGAATGATGGATTATGAAAATGACCAAGAGCGTGAGTTCTACACCCGAAAGAGAGAAGGATTTTTTCACAGCTGGGGGACAACGTCCAATTGTGGGAATTCTTTAACTTGCGGTATTGTAGAGGATTGCGAGGATGGTCAAGTGTATTGTGTTCCTCCGCAAAATATACAGTTCGAACGATAAAAATTAATCTATGCAATGAAAACAAAACTTTTATCTTTCATCCTCATTCTGGCGACCAGTATGGGGACAATCTATGCCTCAGACACAGAAGTTGATGGCATATGGTACGATTTTGACTCTAGCACGCAAACTGCTAGCGTGACTTATCGGGGCAATGGACCAGACTCGTATAATAATGAATATTATGGGTCCATTATAATCCCCTCTCATGTCAGTTACAATGGTGTTCCTTATTGTGTTACGACCATTGGACAAGATGCTTTCTATTATTGCTCCAGTTTAATATCTGTTGAGATTCCTAATACTGTCACAGGCATCGGATATAATGCTTTCTATTATTGCACCAGTTTGACTTCGATTGAGATTCCTAATAGTGTTGCAGAAATTGGAGGCTATGCTTTCTCTGGTTGTAGTAATTTGGTCTCCGTAACCATTCCTAATAGTATCACAAATATCGAATGTGGAGTGTTTTATGACTGTAGCAACTTAACGTCTATTGAGATTCCCAACAGTGTCACAAAAATTGATGATTATGCGTTTCGCGGTTGTGCTCGCTTAGTCTCCGTGACCATTCCTAATAGTGTCAAAGATATTGACTCGGGAGTGTTTTATGACTGTAAAAACTTGACATCAGTAACCCTTCCAGATAGCGCTACTTTCGTAGGAGGCGAATTATTCTACGGCTGTAGAAGTCTGACATCGATAACTCTTCCTGATGGCATCAAAGGCATTTGGGGAAAAACATTCTATGGCTGTAGCAGTTTAACTTCCGTCACTATGCCAAACAGCATAACCAGTATTGGGGAAAAAGCATTTTACGGATGTAGTAATCTGACATCAATAACCATTCCCGATGGTGTTGCAACAATTAATAATGAAGTTTTCTCTGGCTGCAGCAGTTTAACTTCCGTCACTATGCCAAACAGCATAACTAGTATTGGGGAAAAAGCATTTTACGGATGTAGTAATCTGACATCAATAACCATTCCTAGAGACATTATGAACATTGGAAAATTTGCTTTTTATGGTTGCACAAATTTAATCTCAGTTGTTTGGAATGTTCGAAATAGTATTGATTTTACCAATAGTTCGGTGCCTTTTAGTACTGCGCGCACAAAAATCACTTCATTTATTCTCGGAAACGAGGTTGAGCATGTTCCGGCATATATATGTAGTGAGATGCCAAATCTGACTTCTATCGAAATCCCCAATAGCGTTACAAGCATTGGCGCTTATGCATTCAACAAATGCACTGGTATTTCATCTGTGTCTTTGGGGAAAAGAATAACTAGCGTCGAGGATTATGCTTTTGCAGGAATAACGAACCGCAAAATAAATACACTTAAACTTCCCACCGTGCAAACAATTGGCTCTCATGCTTTTGACGGCTGGTCATATCTCGAAGAAATTGATTTTGGTCAAAATCTGGAATCTATTGGTACATATGCGTTCAAAGGATGTACTCGCGTGGCAAAAATGACTTGTTTGGCAGACATAACCCCAGAAGTAGGGTCCGGAGGTTTAACAGATATCAATTCGCAGGCCGAGCTATACGTTCTTAAAAATAGTATGTCGCGCTATAAATTGGATAATAATTGGAACCGCTTCCAACTGAAAGAAATTGGTGCGACTGAGATTGACATAGAGTTGCAGGATGTGGTTGTTGTGCCAGGAGATGATATTGTGATATTTACTTGGCCGACTAACTCTAGTGCATCTTCATATACTTTAACTATCAATAAAGATGGAGAAACATTCTGTACATTGGTATTTAACGCTGGTGGTCAGTTAATAGGCATTGCATTCGCCCCTGGTCGAAATAGCGCACATCATGCACCAGGTGCTATTAAAGTAAGCGGCGGTCTACAATTTACAGTAACAGGCTTAGACATCGCGACACGATATACTTATTCATTAAAAGTAAAAAACGCTGTCTCGCAAGTTATTAAAGAATACAATGGATCGTTTGGTACAACAGGCGCCGAAGAAGGAATTGAAGATGTTCATATAAACTCCGACCAACCCGTCAAAGTTCTTCATGAAGGTCAAATCTACATCCTCCGCGGAGATAAGATTTATACCCTTCAAGGACAAGAAGTGAAATAACTAAACGCGGCTCTGCCGCAATAAACGTTTCGCAGAAACTATAAACTGCGTAGCAATACACAAGAAACCGCTCATCTGGGCGGTTTCTTTTATGCCTGTTCCTTTTTTCAATGGAGTAGCTATTTGTTATATCCCGTTTGTAGGGCATTTGTAGGCCAATGAATGACCAATTACCGAGGTTTTTCGAGTGTCTCCTATAGGATACCCACAACATACCCATAAGATAGCCATAAGATAACAGCCCCTTTTTTGCAAGTAAACGCATTTTTTGCACTTATATAGTATATATACTATGTATATATACTGTTTTTGACGTATTTTTTCATAAAAACAAAAGCAGAAAGCAAGAAAATAAAATAAAAAATGTTCGCGCGCTTGCGTATATGAGAAACTTTTTGTATCTTTGCACGGATTTTTTATATTGTTACAATAACAGAGTTTATTCATATCCGTATGGAATTTACACATCTGCATGTACACTCGCATTATTCGCTCTTGGACGGACTATCCAAAGTGGAGGAGATTGTCGATAAATGCATCGCAACGGGCATGCATTCTGTGGCGTTGACGGACCACGGAAACATGTACGGCATTAAGGAACTGCTGGACTACTGCAAGAAACGCAGATCGTCCGCCGGCGAAAATGATCCGTATAAGACTTTCAAGCCCATCGTAGGTGTAGAGGCTTACTGCGCGCGTCGCGGGCGTCATTCCCGTCAGGAAGACAAAGCGGTAAGTCCGGAAGGGCGTACGTATTATATCGACCGCTCGGGATGGCATCTAATCCTGCTGGCGAAGAACCTGACAGGGTATCATAACCTATGCCGGATTGTGTCGCAGGGCTATATGTCCGATGCGTATTACTACACGCCCCGTATTGATCGGGAACTGTTGGAACTCTACCATGAAGGAATTATTTGTTCGTCTGCCTGCCTGGGAGGCGAATTGCCGCAGAAAGTGATGGAAGGACTTAGCGGGTTACAGGTTAGTGGATTAGGGGTTAGTGAACTGATTGAGCAGGGTGTTTTTAAGGAGGCGGAAGAGACAGTAAAGTGGTTCAAGAACTTGTTCGGAGAGGATTATTACATTGAGTTGCAGCGTCATGAGACGCAGAAACCCGATGCCGATGTAGAGGTCTATGAACGCCAGAAACAAGTGAACCCGGTGCTGATTGCGTTGGCGCGTAAGTATGGCGTCAAAGTGATAGCCACCAACGATAGTCACTTTGTGAACGAAGAGGACGCTGAAGCTCATGACCGATTGATATGTCTGAGTACGAACCACTTCGTCAGCGACGTGAACCGAATGCACTACACCAAGCAGGAATGGCTCAAGACGCCTGAAGAAATGGCGGAGATATTCAGCGATATACCAGAGGCGCTGACAAACACGCAGGAGATAGTCGATAAGGTGGATGTCTACGACATAGACCATGGTCCTATCATGCCTAAATTCGATATCCCGGAGAGTTTCGGTAAAGAGGAAGACTATCCCGACCGTCTGGCATTCGAGAGTGCGTACTTGCGTCACCTGACGATGGAGGGCGCGAAAGCGCGTTACGGCGAGGAACGGTTAGCCAAAGATGAAGAACTCAAAGAGCGCATAGAGTTTGAGTTGAATACGATTATATCTATGGGCTTTCCGGGCTATTTCCTCATCGTAATGGACTTCATTCGCGCGGCTCGTGAAGAACTGGATGTGTCTGTAGGTCCGGGCCGTGGTTCGGCTGCCGGTTCAGTGGTTGCTTACTGTCTGAAGATAACCGATTTGGACCCATTGGAGTACGACTTGCTATTCGAGCGTTTCCTCAATCCGGACCGTATATCACTACCGGATATAGATACCGATTTCGAAGACTGTGGGCGCGGTAAAGTGCTTGACTACGTGAGCCGCAAATACGGTGAGACGCATGTGGCGCACATCGTTACATACGGTAAAATGGCGACAAAGAGCGCCTTGGCGGATGTGGGACGTGTACAGCAGATACCTCTTGCGCGCGTGAACGAATTAAAAGGTTTGATACCCGAACGGGAGTTCCCGGGCAACATTCGCGACGCGAAAGGCAAATCACCCAAGGTGAACCTGCGTAACTGCTATAAGTATATCGACGAACTGAGACAAGAATACGAATCCGGCGATCCGAATACCCGCTCTATGCTGGAGTATGCGGCGCGATTGGAAGGCACCATCCGCCAAGTGGGTGTACACGCCTGCGGAGTAATCATCGGTGCAGATGATCTGACGAATTTCGCCCCTCTGAGTTCCGTAGAAGACAAGAACAGCAAGAAACGTGTGCTGGTTACCGAGTACGACGGACACGTAGTGGAGAGTGTGGGACTGATCAAGATGGACTTCCTGGGACTTATCACTCTGACGATCATCAAAGAGACGCTACGTAATATCAAGAAATCACAAGGAATAGACATCGATATCGACCATATACCTATTGACGACGAGCAGACCTATAAACTATTCCAGGAAGGCCGTACGGTCGCCGTCTTCCAATTCGAGTCGGGCGGTATGCAGAAATACCTGAAGGAGTTGAAACCGACCGTCATCGGCGACCTGATAGCCATGAATGCGTTGTATCGTCCGGGGCCGATGGATTATATCCCGCAGTTCATCAAGCGCAAGCAAGGTATCGAGCCCGTTACATACGACATCCCTGTCATGGAAAAGTATCTAAAAGATACATACGGGGTGACGGTTTATCAAGAGCAAGTCATGCTCCTTAGTCGTCTGTTAGCCAATTTCACTCGCGGAGAGAGCGATAAACTCCGTAAGGCGATGGGTAAGAAACAGATGGATGTGCTACAGGCGCTGAAGGGTAAATTCATGGAAGGCGGAAAAGCAAACGGCCATAGTCCCGAGGTGCTGGATAAAATTTGGCGCGATTGGGAAAAGTTCGCCTCTTATGCTTTCAATAAATCCCACGCCGCCTGCTATTCGTGGGTGGCTTACCAGACAGGTTATCTCAAGGCGCATTACCCGGCAGAGTTCATGGCCGCCAACCTGACCGTCCATAAGGATGACATCAAAGAGGTGACGAAACTCATGGACGAGTGCAAAGTACTGGGACTGAGTGTGTTAGAGCCTGACGTAAATGAGTCGGAGTTATCATTCACCGTGAACAACAAAGGAGCCATCCGCTTTGGGTTGGGTGGCATCAAAGGCGTCGGTGAAGGTGCCGCGGAAGCCATTATAAACGAGCGGGAGAAAAATGGCAAATACAAGGACATCTTTGATTTCCTCGAGCGCGTGAACCTGCAGAGTTGCAATAAAAAGACGATAGAAAACCTGGCACAAGCCGGCGCTTTTGAGTGCTTCGAAGATATTTACCGAGAGCAGTTCTTCGGTACCAATGAGTACGGCGACACAGGATTGGAATTGTTGATGAATTACGGCAATAAATGGCAGGCAGACAAAGAAGAGAATGCCAATTCGCTATTCGGAGATTTTCTGGACACCGCCGTGGAAGTGAAGCACCCTACTCTTCCTCAAGTGCCTCGCTGGGATACTATTGAACGTCTTAACAGGGAGAAAGAGTTAATCGGTATCTATCTCTCCGCACACCCGTTAGATGAGTACGCCTTTGAGATCAATGAGTTATGCAATCTGACCGCGATGGAGTTATCCCAGTTTGACGGCTGGCGTCGTCCCGATGCGCGCGCAGAAGCCGAGAGGCGTATCAAAGAAGAGCAGTTAGAGCAACCGGAAGAGAAAATACTGTTACCCTCCGAATTTCTCGCTGCGCATAAGAACCAAGCCGGCCTATTCGGCGGTCTCATCACCGAGGCAGAGCAGTTACGCAGCCAGAAAGGTAATCCATACGGACGCTATACGATAGAAGACTATACAGGCAGTTACCAATTTGTGCTCTTCGGTAGCGCATACCAGAACTTCGCGCACCTGATGCTCAAAGACCTTTTTGTCCTCGTTACGGGCGTGGTACAGCAGAAGAACGCTGGGCAGAAATGGTTCCGCGAAGCACCGGACGAGGAGGCGGAGTTTGAGTTTGTAGTGCAACGCGTCGATATGCTCAATGAGGTGCAGAACAACCGCACGGAAGGCATCACTATTCAGTTATCGCTGGATGCACTTAATAGTGAACTGATTGACGAGTTGACGGAACAGATCAAAGCAAACCCGGGACAAGTGCGGTTACATGTGAGTGTCTATAACCCGCTGAACCGCCAATCGGTGGCGCTGACCAGCCGTAGTCTGGCAGTACATGTAAGCGGTAAGTTCTATCAGTGGCTCTGTATGAACCGTCAGGACGGCACTTTGGATTTTAAGGTTATTACCAAACAGTGAGTTACCAAGAGGCGATAACATATCTATACAACGCCCGTCCGCCGTTTCATGAGGTAGGCGCCGCGGCGTATAAACCGGGACTGGAGAACACACTCCGTTTGATGGAATATGTGGGCAATCCTCATCAGCACTTACGCGCCATACATGTAGCGGGCACCAATGGTAAGGGTTCAACCTGTCATCTCATCGCCGCGGCACTACAGTCCGCAGGTTGGCGCGTAGGACTATACACCAGCCCGCATCTGGTGGACCTTCGGGAACGCATACGCATTAACGGAAGACCTATTCCGGAGAAGAACGTTACGGCTTTTATAGAGCAACACCGCGCTTTTTTAGACGAGTTACAACCTTCCTTCTTCGAGACAATGACAGCGATGGCTTTCGCTTATTTCGTGGCGGAAAAAGTGGATATAGCCGTAGTGGAAACAGGTCTTGGAGGACGATTAGACAGCACTAATGTGCTCACGCCTATTCTCTCTGTCATTACAAATATAGGCATGGACCATATGGAGTTTCTCGGCCGCACTCTCCCACAGATTGCACGGGAGAAAGCAGGTATCATCAAACCCGGCGTACCTGCAGTTATCGGGGAAAGCCATCCACAAACGCTGAATGTGTTTCTTGAGCGAGCTCAAGAATGCGGCATTCTGGGGGAAGGCTTGGAGACCACCGACTGCCGTATCTGGTTCGCAGACCAGTGCGGATATATGCGAACACGCCGTCTGCGTGAAGCACCCGAATGTGAACTCAAAGGCAATTATCAGGAACATAACATGCAAACGGCATACGTGGCCTTGCAGGTTCTGCGTAATTATGGAGCCATCCGCATTCAGTCTTCAGCTATCAGAGAGGGTTTTGCGCACGTGTGCACACTGACCGGCCTGCGCGGCAGATGGGAAACGTTGAGTGAGCGGCCCTTGACCATCTGTGATACAGGCCATAATAGTCATGGACTGCAGTATGTAGCGCGGCAACTCAAAGAGTTGTCCAACCCGCATATCTGGATTGTTTTTGGCATGGTGAACGACAAAGACACCGAGGTGGTGATGCGTCTACTGCCATACGGAGAACGGTTCCATTATATATTCACCACCCCTGACACCAAACGCGCCCGCACGGCGCAAGAGATGCAGACACTATGGGGTAAAAGCGGGTCTGTGGCCATAGACGACCCAAACGAGGCACTCCGTTATGCTCAAGCACACGCTGCGTCAGAAGACGCCATCTTCATCGGAGGCAGTAATTATTTAGTAGGCTATGCGTTATCACGTTTTGCACATACAGACCAAGTTTGACGAAGACTGGCAACACGACCTCTTCGACCAGCATTTGGCGTCTTTAGGCGTTGACACTATCGACTCAGAAGGCACCCCTATGGAAGGGGTTGAAACTAATTATTACCTACCCTCCCACCTTTGGGAAGCCAATCGGCAAGAAATAGAGACCTTTATCCGGCAAACCGACGGAGCCATCATGACAGGTGTCGAGGCTTGTCCGGACGAAAATTGGAATGCCACATGGGAAGCTGAACATCCGGTGCAGGAGTTGCCTTTGGGTGTACGTATTATTCCTCATTGTGCTTTTGGCGCCGGACACCATGAAACGACCGCCATGCTTATTGACATGTTACTTGCCACTGATTTAACCGGAAAATCCGTGTTAGACCACGGCACAGGAACAGGTGTGCTGGCTATTTATGCCAAGCGGCGTGGCGCGGCGCACGTAATTGCAGTAGATATTGACGAGAAAAGTGTGGACAACGCGCGGGAGAACGCAACTCTCAACAGAGAAGATATAGAGGTACTTCTGGCCGGAACACCCCCAAAAGGTACGTATGACCTCATTATGGCCAATATACACCGGAATATACTGATAGAGAACATGACTGCTTACGCGGCTTGTATGCAGAGAGAAAGCGAGTTATGGCTAAGCGGATTTTACGAGCAGGACTGCCCTGCCCTTGTCCGCGCAGCAGAAAATCACGGCATGCATCTCATCGCTACACATGCTAATGGTGAATGGCGCATGCTTCAACTAAGAAAATCATAACATGAAGATATCGTTTACCACATTAGGCTGTAAGTTAAATTTTGCGGAGAGCAGTGCATTAGGTAAGGCACTTTTGGAACGCGGACATGAACGCGCGAAGAAAGGTGAGCAGGCGGATATATGCATTATCAACACCTGTACCGTCACCGATACAGCGGACCATAAAGACCGCCAGATGATTCACCGCATACGTCGGCAAAACCCCAATGCCATTCTAATTGTCACAGGCTGCTATGCCCAGCTCAAACCTCAAGAGATTGCACACATTGAGGGCGTGGATTTTGTGTTGGGACAAGATGAGAAATTCCGTCTGCCGGAGTTCATTGAACAGTTAGAATTAAAAATCAATAGTCAAGAGCCAGAAGTATTCATTTCCCCTATTCGCGATGTGGATGATTTTCACGGGGCGTATAGCAAAGACGACCGCACCCGGTGCTTTTTAAAAGTACAAGACGGATGTAACTATTTTTGCAGTTACTGCACTATTCCCTTAGCGCGAGGTAAGAGCCGCAATCCTTCCATCGCATACGTGGTGAGCCAAGCGCAAGAAGCTCTCTCCGGAGGAGCGAAAGAGATTATCCTGTCGGGGGTTAACATCGGCGATTTCGGGCGTAGCACAAATGAACGATTCATCGACCTCCTGAAGGCGATAGATGCGATTAACGGCGAGTTCAGAGTGCGTATCAGCAGTTGTGAACCCAACCTACTGACGGACGAAATCATTGATTTTGTGGCGCATAGTCGTCATTTCGCGCCGCATTTTCATATACCTTTGCAGTCAGGCAGTAATGAAATGCTGAAGATTATGGGACGGAGGTACACACGGGAGTTATTCGCTGAACGGGTAGCGCATATCAAATCGGTGATGCCAAATGCTTTTATCGGTGTCGATTGTATGGTAGGCGTGCGTGGTGAGACCGCAGCATATTGGATGGATTATATGACATTCATCGATTCCTTACCCGTTTCGCAACTACACGTCTTTACCTATTCCGAACGCGCTAACACGCGTATGTTGGAGATGGACTTAGAGGTAGTGCCACTCAAAGAGCGCGAGAAACGCAGCAAGCAGTTACACGCCATCAGCGCACGTAAGACAGAATTATTTTACCGTGAGCACGCTGGTGACGAAGCTACCGTGTTGTGGGAAAGCAAAAAAGACGGAAATATCATGTACGGGTTTACAGAGAATTATATCAAAGTCTCTTGTCCGTACGACCGCACTAAAGTGAACACGTTTGAGCGCATAATTGTGCCGCCTCTTTATTAGGCAAACATTCCAGTTCATAGACTGGACAGAGTTCTAACAAACGGGCGATAGACTCGTATAAACTGTCCATCATCGAGGGTTCCATTTTCAACCCGCTTATAGAAGCTAGCACAAAAGGATATGCTTGTGTCATTCGCAAACTCCGGATGGCATTGTATGGTGCTTGAACCAGTTGAACCAATGATTGTATCGGTGCTGACGATGCCTTGTAACAAGCTGTTTTGCCGGACCACGGAGAACCGTAGACACGCGCTGAGCCGTCGTCCATAAGGCGTACCACAGGATTGTCATCATTCAAGCGGTCTGCATCCGAAAACGTGTCCAGCCATAACTGCGCATGGGTGCTCTTTCCTGTGCCTGAATGTCCAAGGAAAAGGAATGCTCTGCCTCCTCGCACAATGACAGACGCATGGAAGAGCAACGTGTGCAGCGTCGCGGTGCGAAAAGCGTAGATAAGCATTGAGGCATTATCGACTGCAAAACGTGTGTTACCGGGAACCAAAAAGACCTCCGCTTCACTAAAATCAGCATTACACAATACCGCGCAGACAATCTCACTTTCGCGTGTCTGTGAAAGGCATAAGAGCCATCTGTCCGCTTGACGATACATTTCTATGCGCGGCATATCTGCGTCAGAACGGTCGGTGTACACAGCCGCCCAGCCATGGGTAGCAGGCAGCGGACTATCTTTCACACAAAGCGTAAAGATTGGCACAGACGTTTCCTTCACTCTGAACGGCTCAAAATTAGGCAGATACTCAAAAGACGCACTCTCGGCCTGCAGGGCAAAGAGATGATCGCCAACGCGGTAATATCGGTTTTCCGTACTCATTGTATCGTTTGTGGTTTACGCCCGCAAAGGTCAAAAAAAGGACAGAAAGAGGGGCATTTTCCTTCCTCGCACTGTGGAAATTCAGTAGCCGTCATAATCTCTTGCACTTTCTGTTGTAACTGTTGCTTGAACTGCTGTGCCATGGACTGAAAATGCGTCACTGTTTCACCTTCTATATCGATGGTCGTTTCCATGCCTACTAACTTATTCCGGCAGAAATAGAGATGCGGTTCAATAGGCATATTCATCCCCTTGTCCTCCATCACGGCGTTGCTGTATATCAATGTTTGCCGCACATAGTTTTTGTCCTCACTCTCCATCAGTTCGTCCCACTTGGCAGACATTTTCTTGGCGTGCGTTGTATCGTTATATCCGCCTGATTTATAATCAATCACGCGCAGTCTCTCCATTCCCGGTTCGCCGTAAATATCCAATCGGTCAATAATACCTCCCAACTCTATTTTACGGCCGTTAAGGTTTAGCGGAAACCATGTCTGTTGTTCCAATTGGTATATCTGCAATCCTACGCATGCATCTTTCCGGTCGCGCTCAAGGATATTATGCACAAAGCCGATGATCAGCACATTCTCTCCCGTGTGATGCTCGCGAATATAATGGTTAGGCTCATTCTCATGCTTCTTAAGCCACTCCAGATTCATCGCTTCGTATGCCGCCTCTAATGCCGTCTGCAACTTCATCTCATCCGTCTGAAGTGCTTCTATCTGTTCCGGTGTCACACGTACAGGCCGGCTGTTATCGCAGTGCAGGTACACCCGATAGAGATACTCCATAACGTGGTGAACAAACGAGCCCAAAGTATTCGGAGCAAAGAGCACCTCTTCATCCTCCTTGGGTTTGAGTTTCAGGATATACTGCCAGTAAAAACTACGCGGACAGGTGATATAAGTATTTAGCGCGCTTGGCGAGAGATGTGTAAAGTCGGCCGGTTGTGTCGTAGTAGCCTGTATATCAATACCGTCTCCTATAATATTTGGCTCTAATAATACAGCTTTTTGTACGTCAAACTCATGCGAAGCCTCCATTTGCAGAATAAAACGCGAGGGGCCCTTGCCACCTGCAGATGTGTCTGCAGACGCATATAACAGCGTGGTATGTCCCGCGCGACTGAGCAAACGGAAGAAATTATACGCATAGACAGTTGCACGTTCGTCAGCCGTTTGCATGTGATAAGCCTTGCGGAGGTAGAACGGAATAAAACTGCTATCCTGCTTGCGCTGCGGGATAATCCCTTCTTCCACATTAAGTAATAACAGTCGGTCGAAATCCAGCAAACGTGTCTCCAGCACACCCATAATTTGTATATCCGTCACCGGTTCGCCATGGAAAGGCATCGTCACATTCTCCATTGCCCGCCGCATCAACAAAAGAAGCAGTTTGAGACTGAACGTCACTCCTTCAACGCCGCTGACCAAGAGTGCGCGTAACTGGTTTGCTATCTTACGAGCCTGATACTCGGACTCCAGTACTAATAGTTCCTGCCATGTAAGCGGTTTATCCGCGCTGTCAGTTTCTTCTTCCTGGTGAGACAACACCTGTTCCTTTAATTGGTCTATCCACTCCGGTGACACTATGGTGTCTGCATCCCCACGTGAACGATCGGTCAGCCAACGCATAACATCTGCAAAGATCTGGGTGTTACGCAGCGGGAATCCTTTGGTAATATTAATCGGTTCTGTCTCTGCTTGTCCCGGTAATTGGATAGCCGGCAAGGTGTAGATAACAGGCTCAAGCATTGTTTCATCACAGATGACAACGCCTACTTTATCACCTTTCGCGCGGTAGTTATCCTGCAGCCATCGATGCACATACTGAGCTTGCGCCTCGCGTGACGCACATGTCATCACGGTCACAGGGCGCGCTTCTTGCCGATGTCGCGGTGTTATCTCACTGCCTAACACGGAGCTGTTCAGTTCTGCAAAAGAGAACGCTTTCTCATTGGTTTGAAAATCTGCCACATAGTCCCAAAAGAAGAGAGCCTGACCGTTCTCTTTCAGTCGTTGCATCAATTCGCGTTCTACCGGCAACAGGTAGTTAAAGCCCACGAAGATGAATGTGCGACCGGCTATTTTGGCTTGTAGCGTATCGTCATCCCAATGTTCCATAACGCTGCGTTGCCGCATGCCTGAATAGCCTTTCTGTTCCGCTTCCAGCTCTGCATGCAGAGCTTTATACAGATCGTATAATTGCCGCCATAGATGTTCATATTGTCCGCGAATAGTCTCTGCGCTATAAGACACCTGTGGTCCCTCATGAGGATTAATCAGCGCCCTAAGACGTTCCTCTACTTCCGGTTCCAACTTCCACTGACTCAACTCATGCGCCGCTATCGTATTATCGAAGAAATTCGGTACTTGCTCAGCAGGCATCGAAGCGTCAATATTTGTAAAATCAGCTATCATCTGGCGCCCCCAGCCATAGAACATATCCAGCGGCAAAAGGTTCTCCTCGCCGGCATTCAGATGACGATAATGGCGATAGAGCCGTACGACGGTCATGAACTCATCTTCCGGATACAGCGGGCTGAGGAAATCCTGCAACTGCGGAAGTGTCTTCACATCCGGGGCCCAGATAGCTTGCGCATGGTATTCTTGTTGCAGACGCAGTAACTCATCTTTGAGCACCAAGCCTGCACGGTGAGAGGGCAGCACCAAGGTGGTGCGGCTCAACTGTTTCCATTCAATGCGCTCAATGATGGAACGGGCTGTCTGATGGATAAAACTATTCTGCATGCACTTCTACCAATTGTTTGCCTTGGGCGTTATGCGCGAACCACAGGTAGCCGCGAACGGGAGAATACCCCATACGTTGCAGGGCTTGCATATAACCACGTACCTGCTCCTTATACGATGCCTCAGGATGGCCGAACTTATAATCCAGCACTATTGCCTCGTGCGTCTGCGGGTTAATCATCACTCTATCAGGCCGCACCTCGCGATGGTCAATATAAATGGCCTCCTCCATTTTCAATTCCCACGGGTCTGTGAACCAACTGTTCATCTGCGGGTTACCTTCCCACGCCGAAGAAATCAATTGATGCAACTCTTCCCGCTGCGTTGGATTTTGAATCTCTCCTCTGCTCTCGAAATCATCCAACACCCGGTCTAATTCATCGGCCTTGCGTAGGTGCGCGAAAATCTCATGGCACAGCGTTCCCTGTTCCATCCGCGCCACGCGGCGATAAGCTTCGTCTCCGTAGTCCGTGTACATGGCGCCTTCCTGCGACTGAACGAAACGCACTTGGTCACTACTGCTCCATAGTTCCGCCTCACTAACCTCTAACCCTCTAACCTCTAACCCTCTAACCCCATTAATAACCGGCTTTCCCACCTCATACTCGTCCGTTTGCAGGAAATCACGGATATACATGCCCACGTGGTTACAAGAACCTGTCTTACCGTCCTTATTCACGGAATAGAATGTAGATATGTACAGATTATCTTCCGCGCGCGTCAAGGCTACGTAGAGCATATTCAAGTTATCCACGCGCATATTCAGGTGTTCCAGCTCATACGCCGCTTGATAAGCGGAGTTGGCCATTTCATCACCGTCCTGGATAGGCACATAGTCTTTACGCTGTACGTCCACCTCATCCGCCACTTTGCACCATATTTTCTCCGGATGCAAGGACTGCGCCTCCTTGGTCCATGTACAGAAAGGCACAAACAACGTTTGGGACTGAAGCCCTTTACTGGAGTGAACCGTGAGAATACGGATGGCATCCGTCACCGGCGCAGGAATAGGTTTCTCGTGCATCACATCGTTCCAATAGTCCAGGTATTCATCTATATTACTGCCATAGGCACTGACATAATCGCGCGTCCGGTCCAAGAGGTTATTCACGTAGGCCGTTTCGGTGCCCGTATAACGTCCGTATTCATTGGCCAGCAGCAATTTTATCAACTCGCTGACCGCTTCGTATAAGGGTGTTTTTTTAGGGATGGTCTTCTTGATACGCGCCACGCTCTCTACATCACCGGTCATCATCTCCACGTACTTCGCCGCTACGGGATCGTCTTTCGCGATTACTCGCAGCCCGGCAATAATAGTCTGCACATCGTGCGAAGCCTCCAATAGAAAACTATCCGCCGAGACAATGCGCGCCTTCGACAGCAGAGGATATATGTCTTTGTCCAATTCACGATGCAAATCGGTTATATAGACCGCCTCACTTGTTTTCCGTACGAGAATCATCATATCCGCCGGCCGTGCTCCCTTCTGCAGCAATTCTTCCATCGCATCGAACATCTCCCGAGCCATCATCTCACGGATAGGCATAGTGCCCTCCTCACGCGCCGAACTCTTCTGGAAAGCCTTGAAGCGGACATACCCGCCGCGTTTCTTATCCGCCTGATAGAAATCGTCCAGGCGTTCCGGCGTGAATCCCTCATCATAGATTGCTTCAATCAATGCCTGCTCGTGCTCAACCGGGTAATGGGTGATGATATGGCGGAAGAGCGAGAGGTTAAATTTCACCACCTCTTCGCTACTACGGTAGTTACGTGTCAGCGGGGAAAAATCGCGGTTGATATACTGTCCGTAGTGCGCGTCATCCATGCCCAGCTCTGCCATGATATGCCAATCTCCGTTTCGCCAACGGTATATGGACTGCTTGATATCTCCCACCACTAACAGCGTGTGTCCTTCTCCGGCCAACACATCGCGCAGCAATTGGTTAATAACACTCCATTGCAACTGACTAGTATCCTGGAATTCATCCATCAGCACGTGTTTGAAGCGCACACCTGCTTTCTCCAAGATAAAATCCGCATCGCCGGGTTGCAAAGCCCGGCATAAGGTATTGGCGGTCTGCGCCAAGAGCGCGCAGTTATTCTCCGCCAGATTGCGTTGTATAATCGCTTGCAGCGAAGCCATCAGTTCCATGTCACGGCTGAAACGGATGGTCAGTTGGATAGAGTTATAATAGCGTGCCACTTGTTTGGCAAGTTCGGTGGCGCGGTTCATCTCCTCGGCATTACAACTCTTCGGTTCCACCCCGCGGAAACGGTCTTTGCCGGACATTTTCTCGGGCTGCTCCACGCTTCGCGTTAAGCGGTCGTAGGCATATTTGGTATTTCGGTTATAGTTCTCCGGATTACAGGAAGCCAATAGTACTTTCAGTTCGTGCAGTCCCTCGTAGTCCTGCCATGCTTGCAGCAGTCTGTTCCTGCACTTTGCTATCGCTGCGGAATCAAAAAGAATTTTGTTCTCCGCATCTAACATCTGTACAGACTCATTATACAACTCTTTGGCCATCATACACAGGCTCTTCCGCACGTCTGTATGCGACTCGCGGTCCAACTGCAGATGCATGTAATCTTCCAATATCGTGCGGTCGGCATCCGTTATGTCCGTTGTCAGCAGTTGGTCCACCGCCTGACGGATCACATGATCGACGTCTAACTCTGTACTCAAGCCCGCACTCGTATGCAGTAATCCGGCCAAGCCGGCCAATAAGGTTTGCAGGAATGAATCGATGGTCTGTATCTGCACATTGTCGTAGTCCAGCAGCATAGCCCGGAAACACTCACCGGCTCTACGTTGCAACTCCTCGTCCGTTGCCTGCTGGTTGCGAATCATGAAATCACGCGCGCGTAAAAGAAAAGACTGCCCTTCGCCTTCTGCGATGGCGTGCAGGTAGTCCAATATACGTTCACTCATCTCACCCGTTGCTTTGTTGGTGAACGTGATAGCTAATATACTGCGATAGTCCTCTCCCGACAAAAGAAGGCCTATATAATAGGCCGCCAGAGTATATGTCTTCCCCGTACCGGCGGAGGCACGGCAGACATTCAAAGGGCGTCGGATGTCTATCAAAACTATAGTATTAGTGGTGTAATGCCGATTGTAATTGGGCCAGATGTTGACGCAAAACGGGGTCAAACTCCATTTGCTCGCGCACATGGGCTATCGAGTGCAGCACCGTGGCATGTGTACGACGGCCTAAGCGGAAACCTATCTCCGATAACGAACTATCCGTAAGCTGTTTGCTCAAATAAGCCGCTATGTGGCGTGCCTGGCTGATCTCTTTCGAGCGGTTCTGTGCCACGAGTGCGCGTTCAGGGATGTTGTAATGCTGGGCTACGGCCCCTAACACATCGTCGATAGTGGTGTGGTGTGGTTGGATAGCCACGATATGACTAACCACCTGTTCCGCCAACTGCACGTCTATCTCTTTGTCGGTCAGCGTCGAGTGCGCTAACAGCGAAGCTAAAATACCCTCTAAGTCACGCACAGAATCGCGGACGTTCTTCGCAATGAAATCCACTACTTCATCCGAGAGTACAATGCCGTCACGACGCATCTTACTGAGTAAAATATTCCGGCGTAACTGATAGTCCGGGCGGGCTATCTCTGCCGCCAGGCCCCATTTGAACCGCGTCAGCAGGCGCTCTTCGATGTCCTTCAACTCAATCGGCGGACGGTCGGAAGTCAAAATCAACTGCTTACGGCTCTGCTGTAAATAATTGAAGATATGGAAGAACGTGTCCTGCGTTCCCTTCAGACCCGCGAAATACTGGATGTCATCAACGATAAGTACGTCTATCGACTGATAGAAATTGAGAAAATCGGGAATGCGGTTCTCTTTGCGTGCGTCCTGATACTGCAGTTTGAATGTGTTCGCGCTCACGTATAGCACGCGCGCTTGCGGGTCAAGCGCACGAACCTGATTACCTATCGCGCATGCGAGGTGGGTCTTTCCTACACCACTTCCGCCGTAAATAAAGAGCGGATTGAATGCGGTGTATCCGGGCTGCTTGGCTATCGCCAGACCTGCTGTGCGGGCTAACTTGTTCGGCTCACCGGCCACGAATGAATCGAAGGTATAGGAATCGTTCAGCGGAGGGAGTTCAGTCTCCGTTGCTACTGGTTGAACTATTGGACGAACCGTCTGTGCGTTGGCTGAGCCCGCCGATGGAAGCATGGTGCCCGCACCGGAAGTGGAATCAATCAGTACACGATACTCCAGACGCGTTCCCTGCCCGAACACGCGCAGGATCGCGCTCGATAATAAAGGAATATAATTCTCCTCTATATACTCCGCCACAAACTGCGAATTAACCTGCAATACGAGCACGCCCTCCGCGAACTGCAAAGGGACAATCGGCGCAAACCATGTACGGTAAGCACTTGTCGTCAAATTATCAGCCAAAATGGTCTGACATTGCGCCCATAATTGTTGGATATTCGTAGTCATGTTTTTTTCAAAAGCGAGTGCAAAGGTAATACATTTTTTCGAACTGACCAAATTCTTCTTTTTACACCCAAAAATCCAAATCACGTAACTCGCGCATTTTTAACGAGTTATGCATAACACTCTCATTTTCAACAACTTAAAAGACTTGTCAACATGTAACTTATTGATTTATAGAAACTTCAAATAATGCAAGAGGTAGATACATTTTTTTGTTAAAAAAACTCGTAACACGCAGTATTTCGCGGTGTTACGAGTTGTTGAAAATAATTGTTATTTATAAAATCTACAAATAAGAAAATATTCTATTTACCCTGTGTGGAACAGATTATTTATCTTTTTTTCCGAACACGGAGAAGTGTACGTAGCGTTTAGGATGAGCCTTGAGATCGGTCAACAAACTGTCGGCTGAAATAACCGTTGCATCAATATGGTCATAGAGCGATTTGTTATATATGAGTTGACCGATGGTTCCTTCTTGAGAACGTACGTCCGTGATAAGCCCGTTGACGCCATCTACGGCTTTGTCCACACGGGCAACAGTCGCTTTGAGATCCGCCTGTTTGATATCCGAGACAATAACGTTGAGGTTGGAAATGGCGGTGTCGGCATTATTAACGATGGTCGGCACTTGGGTCTTCATCAGCCGCTTGAGGTCTGAAGAGACGCCTGTCAAGTCGCCGGATATGCGGTCCACGTTCGCCAAGGTGGTCTTTATATGATCACCTTCCAACTGTCCGTTTAACTGTGCCACCAGCGAGTCGATTTCCTCAACGGCATTCGATATTTTCGCCACCAGTTCGCCTTGCAGACTCTCCATCAGACCCGGCACGTAGGTCGTAGGTAAGAAGGTCCCCTTCTTAATAATTCCGTCATTCGTTAAATCCTTCTCATTCCCTTCAGAAAGGGTCTGGGTAGGCCACTCCTCGGGTAACTGCAGTTCAATCGCCATTCCTCCGAGAAGACCGTCGGAGATAAGCGCCATCTGCGTTCCTTGCGGAAGTTGAATGTCTTTACGGATAGAGATATCTACCGTAAAAGCACTGTCATTAGCGAAGTCGTAGTGCAGTTTATCAACTTGTCCCACCTTATGTCCGCGTATGTACACCGCCGCCTGTTCCTCCAAACCGTGCAGATTGTAGAACACACCGTAATACGCGTTCGTTGGCGAGAAGATATTCACTCCTTTGAGAAAATTAAACCCAAAGAACAACAAAAAAAGACAGATGGTGGCCAATAATCCCACCTTTATTTCTCGTGCGTACTTCATATCCTCTAAACTCTAAACACTAAACACTAAACACTAAACACTAAACACTAAACACTAAACTCTCATCCCCTACTCCGTCCACTTGGCTATCCAGCAATCGGGGAAGATTTTTTTCAATTCTTTTTGTTTCTCCACCACATTATCGCGGTTAGTATCGATGATGGCGTAGTATTTATACCAATCGCCTATTTTTCGGGTCTGACAAGCCACTCCTTTCAGTTTGGGGTCATCGGCATTCAGTTCCGTTCGGGAAGCACAAATCTGCAGTCCATAATATGTCTGCGGTTTATCCGTAAGAGTCTCTTGCTCATCATTAAGCGCCTTGGGTGCATCATTAGAATCCGCAAGTTTATCATTCGGAAGAAGGGCATCCTCTGCTTCCTCTTTCAACTTTAAACTCTCCACTTTTACTTTTTCCCTATGCGTGTACGCGCCGAAAGCGTTGACGAGCGCCTGCGCCATCTGGGTCATCGCCTCGTCCTGATTGAGATATTCCTCCTCATCTTTATTGGAGATAAATCCCATCTCAAAGAGGATGGACGGGCAAGCCGTTTTGAGGAGCACCCAGAACGCGGCCTGTCGTACACCGCGGTCACTACGGTTGAGATGACCAACGAAATGTTTCTGTACTTGCGTGGCGAATAGGAGCGACTGATCCATGTAACTGTTCTGCATAAGTTCGAACATGATATAAGAATCAATGGAGTTCGGGTCGAAACCCTGATAGGTGGTCTTATAATCCGCCTCAAGCTTCATCACAGCGTTCTCGCGCATCGCCACGTCGAGGTTCTTCTCCATTTTATCGGTACCGAGAATAAACGTCTCCACGCCTTTGGCGTCCTTCGATTCGGAAGCGTTGGTATGAATGGAGATGAAAAGGTCGGCATTGTTTTTATTGGCTATGTCCGCGCGTGTCTGTAAAGGAATAAAAACATCCGTGGCACGGGTATAGACCACTTTGACGTCAGGATATTGCTCGTTGAGCAAACGTCCCATCTCAAGCACCAGACTAAGGTTGAGATCCTTCTCTTGGGAGAATCTTCCCACCGCACCGGGGTCTTTACCGCCATGCCCGGCATCGAGGACAACCGTGTAACTCCTCTCCGCCATTACAGGAAGGACGAGCAACAAAGCAAAAATTATGTTCAGCACATTGCGCATGGTGACTCCAATGTTTCTTTAATGTTTATTTTATCGTACTAATCTGACAGAGCTGCCATATTGGGAAGGCGTAGCCGACGCTCCGACGGCTGTTTCATTAATCATAAAGCACAACGCCGTAGTTTTGTCATTAGAAGAGGCACTCCAATAAAACCCTTTCTCTGTCACGATTTCCACCTGTTTGACATCACGCCTTCCCGCTATAGGAAAAAAGAAGGTATTTTTTCATATGCACATTATTTGCGCTGCAAAGGTACAACAAATTTTTGAAATGTGCAAGATTTTAATCGAAAAAAATCTTCTGTGCTCGCACAAGGGAGTCTTTTCTTCCAAACAAAAATCGGGAACAGGTAATGAGTAGGGAAAGATTAGGGAAAGATTAGGGAACGATAGGTACAAGACCTCTTCAGCGGTTTCGGCACTCAAGCGAAGATGCACAATAGAACCCGATGCTGTGATTTTACGGGCATTTACCTGCCCTCTCCCTACCCTTACCATAAGATAGCCATAAGATTACCATAAGATAGCCATAAGATAACGGCACTATTTTTGCAAGTAAACGCATTTTTCGCGCATATATAGTATATATACTAGGTATATATACTGTTTTTGATGTATTTTTTGCCAAAAACATAAGATACTACAAGCCCTCTGCAGGCCGAAAATTAAAGGAAAATCAACGTTAATCGTACCCTTGCGGTTAAGAAAAACAACATAAAAATGCTCGCGCGCTTGCACATATGAAAAATTTTTACTATCTTTGCAGCCGAATTGTGAAATAACGCATTTATAACTAAAAACAAACAATCTTATGAAGAAAATCACGACCCTTGTTATTGCCCTTCTGACGGCTGTAACAACCATCTCTGCAAGCAATTACAAACACAGTCTCGGTATCGTTGCCAATCTGGGTTTTGGTGCACAGTACAAAACGATGATTACCGACCACTTCACGATTTTTGAAGAATTCGGTTATTTCACCTGCCCTGACGGTGGTACCGGTTTTGGCTATGCGGGCGCGATTAACAACCTCGTGCTAGCTTACCAAGCCAAAGGCACGGAAGGCCAGAATATCCAACTGGATTGGTATGTAGGTGGTCAAATGAAAACCGGTTACATTCCTATGGGCGGTGCCGGCGGCTTAATCGGTTTTGGTGCCACAGCCGGTTTTGAAGCCAACATGAAGAATGCGCCGATGGCTTTCTCGTTTGACTTCCGTCCGGGTTACGCAGTTGGCATAGGCGGAGGTAATGGCACTGTATGGGCGGCTCATATGTTCGACTGGACCATTAACCTCGGTGTACGTTACACCATTCCGACGGCTAAAGCAGCAGCTAAGAAGAAATAAACGGTGTATCTCTATTTTCTCCTCATACGTATCGCCGCCTTGTTCGGGCATCGCAAAGCCCGGCTTTTGGTGCGTGGTTTGAAAGCGCAACGCGGCAAAGTGTCGGGGCACGAGGGTGCCGTATGGATACATGCGGCGTCGGTGGGCGAGTTCGAGCAAGTACGTCCTCTCATCGAACGTTTGCGACGCGAACAGCCGCGTAAGCCGATAGTGCTCACTTTCTTTAGCCCTTCGGGCTATGAGTTACGTAAGGACTACGACCGGGTGGACGCGGTGTACTACCTGCCTTTCGCCACGAGACGCAATGCCCGTCGTTTCATCAATGCGCTGCTGCCATCGATGGCTATCTTTGTGAAGTATGAGTTCTGGCCGGCTTACCTGCACGAACTGAAGAAACGGGAAATACCGACATATAGCATCTCGGCTATCTTCCGCCCAAAGCAGATTTTCTTCAGTGTGTGGGGAAAAAGCCAACTGAAAGCTCTCCGCTGCTTCACGCATATATATGTTCAGGACGAGGCCTCGAGACGTCTGTTAGCCGAGCATGGTGTGCATCATTCCTCTGTGGTAGGTGACACGCGTTTCGACCGCGTGGAAGAAATCAAACAGAGTGCGCACCGTTTACCCCTTGTCGAGCAGTTTGTCGATGGAGCAAAACATGTGCTGATAGCCGGTAGTACATGGCCGGAGGATGAAGAACTTCTCAAAAAGTACATGGGCCATCGGTCATTAGAAAATGGGCATTTATCCACCAAGCTTATTCTGGTGCCGCATGAGATCAACGAAGCACATCTGCATTATATATTCCAGCTTTTCAAGGGACGCTTTGTGCGCTACAGCGACATGGAACAAATGGGCGACGCGGTAAGCAGGTATAATATTCTGCAACGTGCCGAAGTGCTGGTAGTGAACCAACTCGGCCTGCTCTCTTCTCTCTACGCCTACGGTCATGCGGCATATATTGGCGGCGGTTTTGGAGCCGGCATACATAACACCATCGAGGCGGCTGTTTATGGCCTGCCGGTTGTTTTCGGTCCCAAATACCATCATTTCCGCGAAGCGCAAGGACTGATTGATGTAGGTGCTGCCAAGAGTTTCACACATTACTGCGATTTAGAATCGGCGATGGATACCGCACTCAACCAACATACGGCATTGGGCACCAAAGCGGCAGAATATGTGCAGGCTGAGAAAGGAGCAACAGAAAAAATATATGCCGACATATTTGCTAACAATTAGAATTTTGAATTTAGAACTGTTATAATGGCACAAAAACCAAGTATTCCTAAAGGCACGCGTGACTTCGGTCAACTTGAGATGGCACGCCGCAATTATATTTTCGACACCATAAAAAGTGTCTTTGCTCTCTATGGTTTCCAACAAATAGAAACACCGGCGATGGAGAACCTCTCCACCCTCATGGGCAAGTATGGAGAAGAAGGTGACAAACTGCTTTTCCGCATTCAGAACAGCGGAGAGAAAGCGGCATTGGCTCCTGAGAAAGGGTTGCGTTACGACCTGACCGTTCCTTTTGCACGTTACGTAGTGCAGCACCGCGAGGAGATTTCTTTCCCCTTCAAACGATTCCAGATACAACCTGTATGGCGCGCTGACCGTCCGCAGAAAGGACGTTACCGCGAGTTCTATCAATGCGACGTGGATGTAATCGGCTCGAACAGCCTCGTGGGAGAATTAGAGTTGATACAAATCGTAGAAGAAGTGTATCGCCGCTTGGGTATCCGTGTGTGTCTGCATATCAATAACCGTAAAATCCTTGCCGGCATAGCCGAAGTCATCGGCGCACCGGACAAGATGATAGATATAACCGTTGCCATTGACAAACTCGACAAAATAGGCGTAGAGGCCGTCAATGCCGAACTCCGCGAACGTGGACTGACCGAGGAGCAAGTAAAGGCGCTACAACCCATCCTCAACCTCAGCGGCTCAACAGCCGACAAGCTTACATCCCTCAACACAATCCTCGCCTCCAGCGAAACAGGTCTCAAAGGCGTTAAGGAGATGGAAGAAATATTTGATATGGTAGAAGCAACGGGCGTGCAGTTGAATATAGAGCTGGACCTGTGTCTGGCGCGCGGACTGAACTACTACACCGGTGCCATCTTTGAAGTCAAAGCAATCGATGCCCAAATCGGTTCCATCACCGGGGGAGGCCGCTATGATAACCTCACGGGTATCTTCGGCCTGCCGGATGTTTCCGGTGTTGGCATCTCATTCGGCGCCGACCGCATTTACGATGTACTGACAGAGCTGGAGTTGTTCCCGAAGACACTTCAATCATCCACACAGATATTGTTCGCAACCTTCGGCGCAGAGGAATTAACATACGCTCTCCGATGGGCGAAAGCCCTGCGGGCGGAAGGGGTCACCGTTGAGGTATATCCGGAACCGGCAAAAATGAAGAAACAGATGAGTTATGCCGACGCCAAACAAATACCGTTTGTGGCAATCGTTGGCGGAGACGAAATGGCACAAAACAAAGTGATGCTCAAGAATATGAGCACAGGAGCTCAACAGTTAGTTGAGTTACCGGAACTCGTTAAATCGGTAAATTGTTAAGTTGTTATGTCAGATACGAACAAGCAGTTTGATGAAGTGACGGCCAAATGTCGTCAGATATTTCTGGATAAAATGCAGGACTATGGTCCTTCCTGGCGCATATTTCGTCTCCATGGCATTACCGACCAGATATATATTAAGGTATGCAACATACGTCAACGCCAGGAGACAGGCGTTAGTCTGGTGGGCGACGACATAGAAGGCAACCTGCGCGCGATTATTAATTATGGCGTGATGGCCATCATACAGGAACGCAACGGCTATGCCGACGCCATCGATATGACCTCCGATGAAGCCACACGGCTATACGACGAGGTGCTCAATGAGGCCAAAGCTCTGATGCTACGTAAAAATCACGACTATGGAGAGGCTTGGCGCGAGATGAGCAAAGAGGGCATCGTGGATATGATCCTCGCCAAAGTAATACGTATCAAAAGCATTCTTGAGCATAACGGCAAAACAATCGCATCCGAAGGTGTAGAAGGCAATTATTTCGACATCATCAACTACGCTATTTTCGATTTAATACATTATGAAACCAAATAAAACAGCACATATCTTAGGTTCCATCGCCCGCACACTTCTGGCGCTGACCTTTATCTTCTCCGGCTTCGTCAAAGCCATAGATCCGCTAGGTACGGTTTATAAGATTGAAGATTATCTCAAGGCCTTCGGCGGTTGGTTCATGGATTTGCTGCCTCTAGCTGGTGTGGCCGCGGTATGTCTTATCCTCGTGGAGTGGTTGCTCGGATGGGCAATGTTGTTTAACGTGCGTACACGCTGGACGAGCTGGCTGGCCTTGGCGTTCTACATTGTCATGACGCCGCTGACTTTATGGATTGCACTGACCAACCCTGTGAGCGACTGCGGTTGTTTCGGTGACGCGGTGGTGCTGACAAACTGGCAAACGTTCTGGAAGAACGTGGTGCTACTAAGTCTTGTCATCATTCTGCTTGTTTGCCGCAAAGCCATCCCACAGACTTTCTCCTGGTGGGCCGAAGTAATCATCGCAGGTATCGCGGCAGGCGCGCTCGTTAATATCATGTGTTACAGTTACAACCACCTGCCTCCGATGGACTTCCGGCCATATAAAATCGGCAATAATATCATCGAGCTGATGGAGATGCCTGAGGATGCCGAACAAGACGTCTATGACGTGAAACTGATTTACGCCAAAGACGGCGTGGAACAAGAGTTCACCCTGGACAACTACCCAAAGGGTGATCCGGATTGGAAATTTGTAGACCAGAAATCCACCCTTATCAAGAAAGGTTATGTACCACCCATTCATGATTTCAGTATTACCACGATGAATTATGAAGACATCACATATGATATACTGGAGTCGGAAGAACCCGTTACGTTGATTGCGATGTACGACTTAAACAAGACCAACCGTCAGCAAACAGATAAAATACTGCGTATCTTAAATGATTGTATGGCACACGGAGAACAGTGTTATTTCCTGACGGGTTCTAGTGAAGAGGATATTTATGCGTTTGCACAAGAGATAGGATTAGACGAATGCACAGCAGAACAAGTATTCTGCACCATCGACCCCGTAACGCTGAAAACTGTGGTACGCGCTAATCCGGGGTTGGTAAGAGTGCAAAACGGAACGATTATAGAGAAACATAATTTAAAACAACTATAACATGGCAAGAATTAAAATGGTTGCAGGTAACTGGAAAATGAACAAGAACCTGCAGGAAGGTGTAGCATTGGCTACCGAATTGAAAGAAGCAGTAAAGAACCCGAAATGCGCCGTAGTCATCGGAACGCCGTTTATTCACTTGGCCAGCGTTGCTGAGCTTCTGAAAGGTTCATCCATCAAAGTTGCAGCAGAAAACTGCGCGGATCACGAGAAAGGGGCATATACCGGTGAGGTAAGTGCGGAGATGGTGAAATCCACCGGCGCAGAGTACGTCATCCTCGGCCACTCGGAGCGCCGTCAGTACTACGCAGAGAGCTATGAAATGCTCGCAGAGAAAGTGCGTCTCGCTTTGGCGAACGGCCTGAAAGTTATCTTCTGTATCGGCGAAGTGAAAGAGGAACGCGAAGCAGGCAAGCAGAACGAAGTCGTTAAAGCCCAACTGGAGGGTTCTGTCTTCAGTCTCAGCGCAGAGGAATGGAAGAATATCACGCTGGCTTACGAACCCGTTTGGGCCATCGGTACCGGTCTGACCGCCACTCCTGAGCAAGCTCAGGACATGCACGCTTATCTGCGCGCACTCGTAGTGGAGAAATATGGTAAAGAGGCAGCAGAAAATACAACCATCCTCTATGGCGGTAGTTGCAACGAGAAGAATGCCGCAGAGCTCTTCGCTTGCCCTGACATCGATGGTGGGTTGATTGGTGGCGCAGCGCTCGTAGCCGAGAAATTCCTCGCTATTATTGCAGCAAGATAATTTAGACCGCTATGCTAAAAGAATAAAGACCGCAATTAGTCTTTATTCCTTACTCCTTTAGTGAGCGCAGTGAACGGTCCTTAATCTAATTAATTTTATGGCCTTAATAAAATCCATAAATCGCAACGGCGAACTCCTCACCCCGTGCATCGCGGACGACGTTTTCATGGCCGAGAACGCAACTGTTGTCGGGGATGTGACGGTAGGGGAAGGAACGAGTCTCTGGTTTAACGCTGTGTTGCGGGGAGATGTAAATACCATCGTCATCGGCAAGCATTGTAATATCCAGGATGGTGCTGTACTGCATACCTTGTACCAAAAATCAACCATCCACCTCGGCGACTATGTGTCCGTGGGGCACAATGTGACTATTCATGGCGCCGATGTAGATGACTACGCCCTCATTGGCATGGGTGCCACTCTACTCGATGGAGCACACGTGGGAGAGGGAGCCATTGTGGCTGCCAACGCCCTCGTCTTAAAAGGAACGCAGATAGGCCCGCATGAGATATGGGGAGGAGTACCGTCTAAATTCATCAAAAAAGCCGACCCCGCGCAAACGGAAGAAATCAATAAAAAGATTGCTAACAATTATGCGATGTATGCATCGTGGTACCGGAGTGACTCCGAACCCGAACAATAAACGCGAATACATTATGTTTAAACGCATTTTATTAAAACTCTCCGGCGAGAGTCTTCAAGGAAAACAAGGTTACGGCATTGACGACGAGCGTTTGGCTCAATATGCCGAGCAAATCAAAAGTATTGCCCAACGCGGTGTGCAGATAGGTATCGTTATCGGTGGCGGTAATATATTCCGAGGTTTGAGTGGTACCCAACGCGGTTTCGACCGCGTCAAAGGTGACCAAATGGGAATGCTGGCTACCGTTATTAATGCTTTAGCATTACAATCTGCTTTGGAAGCTATAGGACAACCGGTACGCGTGCTTACCTCCATCCGCATGGAGCCGGTAGGAGATTTTTACAACCCAGCCAAAGCCATCCGCCTATTGGAGAAAGGAACTGTAGTCATTCTTGCCGGTGGAACGGGCGCACCCTATTTTACCACTGACACCGGTTCGAGCCTACGCGCACTGGAAATCAAAGCGGACGTCATGCTCAAAGGAACCAGAGTAGACGGCATCTATACCGCAGATCCGGAGAAAGACCCTAAAGCTACCAAGTTTGCTGAAATCACATACGATGAAGTGATACAACGCGGACTCAAAGTAATGGACATCACCGCAACAGCGATGGCCAAGGAGAACGGCCTGCCCATCTATGTTTTCAATATGGATGTTGAGGGCAATTTGGAAAAAGTAATTAACGGAGAGGCTATAGGCACTCTCGTAAAACCATAATATTATGAACGACGAACTCGAACTCTACCAAGCTGCAGCCGAAGAGCAGATGCAGAATGCTGTCGCACACCTGGACGACACTCTCCAGCACATCCGTGCCGGTAAAGCTAACCCGCGTATTCTAGATCCGATTAAAATCGATTATTACGGCACTTTGTCTCCGTTAAGCAGTTGCGCCACGGTTACCACCCCTGACGCACGCACTATCGCCATCACGCCGTGGGAGAAAAAACTAATCGGCGATATAGAGCGCGCTATCATCAACTCGAACATCGGTCTTGCACCGTCTAACAACGGAGAAACAATACGTCTTATCCTGCCGCCGTTGACCGAAGAGCGTCGTCGCGACCTCTGCAAACAATGCAAAGGTGAACTGGAGGAAGCGAAAATGTCTATCCGTAATGCCCGTCGCGAAGCAATTGAGGAGTTTAAGAAACTTGTCAAGAATGGTCTGAGCGAGGATATTGAGAAAGACGCGGAAGAGGAGATGCAAAAGACTCACGATAAATTTATCGCGAAAGTGGAAGCCCTGTATGCCGCCAAAGAAAAAGAAATCATGACGGTATAGTGAGAGGATTAGTCATTAAATCGACAGGAAGCAGTTACATCGTTCGCAAGGACGATGGATGTGATATGGAGTGCCATATAAAAGGCAATTTCCGCATTCGAGGCATTCGTAGCACCAATCCTGTCGCTGTGGGCGACTATGTAGAGATACAAACTCTTCCGGATGGTACCAATTGGATCCAAGAGATTGAACCGCGACGCAATTATATTATTCGCAAGGCTACCAATCTAAGCAAAGAGAGCCATATCTTAGCTGCAAATATAGACCAGGTTGCGCTTATCGTCACTGTCAATCATCCGGCAACGAGTACTACCTTCATAGATCGATTTTTGGCAACTTGCGAGGCATATCGCGTGCGCGCGCTCATTATTTTTAATAAGATTGATCTTCTAACGCCAGAAGAAACAGAGCGACTGGAAGAACTGCGCGCATTATATGAATCGCTGGACTACCCCACGCTGGCGATTTCTGCCAAACATCTGTCCGACGACCAAGACAGTCACGAAGCACTCCAAGCCTTATTAGCCGGCCGTATAACACTGCTCTCCGGCAATTCGGGTGTCGGCAAATCAACACTGCTGAATGCTCTTTTCGGTCGTGAGATGACCCGCACGGGAGTGATTTCTTCGGCGCATGACACAGGAATGCATACAACCACCTTCTCGGAGATGTATTTTCTGCCTTCCGGCGCAGTTATTGATACACCGGGCATTAAAGGGTTTGGAAGCGTTGACTTCGCAAAAGAAGAGGTGGGCCATTATTTCCGGGAAATCTTCCATACCTCGCACGAGTGCCGCTTTAATAACTGTACACACACTGGAGAACCCGGTTGTGCCGTGCAAGAGGCCGTAATAAAAGGAGCCATAGCTATTTCACGCTATGACTCCTACCTATCCTTGCTCGGCGATACTACAGAAGGAAAGTATCGAGGGTAGCCGTCAACTCATCGAACGTGTGTACTTTTGATTTCTCACGGACACTCGCAATCTGCTGATTAACAGCTTCTTCATACGTCTCTGCTTCCACATCGCGAATCACGCCGAGCGCAATGGGGAGATTGTCGTTCTGCTCATCCGCATTCACATTTTCCACCTTGTTCTGCCCCATTAGAGCCAATAGACGATGTAAAGTCGGGTCCTGTTGATGCGCATCGTGCGTCAGCACACGGGAATCATCAGCCGGAACAACAGTGATATGCGGAACAAAGGTCTGCTGGTCAATCACCACCGCTAAGCCTTTATCTTTATCTGCTCCGAAAATCATTTTCTCACCATGTTTCAACACGATCGAATGCTCTGCACGTTGCTCGCGATCGGCTATCCAGGCATGTGTGCCGTTATTAAAAATCACACAATTCACCAGACATTCAACAATAGAACACCCTTTGTGCTGCTGCGCCGCCACAAAACAATCTACTGTCGTCGGCATATCAACATCAAGCGTGCGCGCGAAAAAGGTCCCTCTGGCCCCTAAAACTAATTCCGCAGGTATGAACGGGCGTTCAACGGTTCCGAAAGGAGAAGACTTGGAGATGAAGCCCTTCGGGCTTGTAGGCGAATATTGGCCTTTCGTCAAGCCGTATATACGGTTATTGAACATGCATACATTCAAATCTACATTACGGCGAATTTCATGAATAAAATGGTTGCCGCCTATAGCCAAACAATCACCATCTCCCGACATCTGCCAGACCGTCAACTCCGGATGGCTGGTCTTGACACCTGTCGCGATGGCTCCACCTCGACCATGAATCGTATTAAAACCATAGGTATTCAAATAATGCGGCATACGACTGGAACAACCGATACCTGAAATTACAGCCACTTGATGGGTAGGAATTCCTATCTGGGCCATGGCTTTCTGTAGCGCCATGCAGATAGCATGATCACCGCACCCCGGGCAAAAACGAACGTATTGATCTGATTTAAATTGAGAGGCTTCCATAATCTTTACTTGTTTACTAGTTGACGATAATGCTAGTCGACTATTGATTTTACAAATTTCACAATACGTTCAACCGCAAATGGTTGTCCCTGTATTTCGTTATATTGCTCTATTCGCAATTCAGGTAACTGCGAACGAAGATATGCAGCGAATTGTCCTGTATTGAGTTCGCAAACAACAATTCGCTTGTACTTACTCAGCACTTCGCGTGTATTACGCGGCAAAGGATTAATATAATTGAATTGAGCGAGATCACAGTTCAATTCGTTAGCCGCAGCGTGCAGATGGCCCTCCGTACTGCCCCATCCGACAAGCAATGTTGTGTTACTCATGGGTGAATGTTCATTGGTTTCTGGTGATTTTATCACCTTCAACTCCGGTATCTGATTTGCTATCTGCGCTATCTTTGCCTGACGTGCACGCACCATCTGTTCGTGGTTCTCGGGGTTCGTGGAAATAGTACCTCGTTGGGCATCGCGCTCCAAACCTATATTACGGTGCTCATAGCCCGCCATTCCGGGGAAAGCCCAATACCGAACACCGCGCTCGTCACGTAAAGCAGGATTATATTTACCTTTCAACTCTTCCGGCACGCTCTGCGGATGAATAGCCGGCAATTCTGCTAATTGGGGAATACGCCAAAGCGCTGTACCATTGGCCAGATACGTATCAGTCAATAAAATGACCGGTGTCATGTTCTCCAGCGCCAAACGGCATGCTTCATAGGCATAATCAAAACAGTTGGCGCTGCTCGAAGCGGCGATGACGACTGCCGGACACTCGCCATTACGACCATACAAGGCTTGCAGTAAGTCCGTCTGCTCGGTTTTTGTAGGCAGACCGGTACTCGGTCCCCCACGCTGCACATCAATAACCACCAAAGGTAATTCTGCCATAACAGCCAACCCAATGGCTTCACTCTTTAGACTCAGACCAGGCCCGCTTGTCGAAGTACAAGCCAAATCGCCTGCAAACGCTGCGCCGATGGCCGTGCATACGCCGGCGATCTCGTCCTCGGCTTGCACTGCCATTACATTCATATCTTTTCGTCCGGCCAACTCATGCAAGATATCTGTGGCTGGCGTAATAGGATATGAACCGAGAAACAGGCGCTTGCCGGCTTTCTCTGCAGCGGCAATCAGTCCCCACGCGGTGGCTTTATTGCCGGCAATAGAGGTATAAGTGCCATGCGCTTCATTAGGTTGACCGTCAATATGTATCTGATGGATACTCAGCGCTAAATTCTGACCATAGTTATATCCGTCCACCATCACCTTGGTATTTGGTGCGATGAGCGTCGGTTTCTTTTTGAATCTATCTTCCAATAAATGGATAGCTTCATCCATGGGTTCATCAAATAGCCAGCACACCAAACCAAGTGCGAACATATTACGACTTTTGAGCATCGATTTATTGTCCATGTCAAAATCTTTTAGCGCCTCCTTGGTCAACGTGGTCAGCGCGACAGGAACAATCTGTACGCTCTCAGGAATTCCCAATTCCATGAACGGATTATCCGTGTGATACTGCGCTTTCTCTAAATCTTTATCACTCAGTGAGTCTGTATCTACGATTACTATCGCATGTCGATGATATAACGCAAACTGGTCGTCATAATGTGCCTGTGGATGATTGAAATGACTACCGAGCGTACACACTTTCAACGCCGCAGCATTCATCGCCACAATAACGTCCGCTTTATCACCGGGCGTATAAACTTCAGAACCTAACTCTACTTGGAAACCACTTACGCCACCCAAAGTACCTTGCGGTGCGCGTATCTCTGCAGGAAAATCCGGCAGCGTGGAAATCTCATGACCAAGAATGGCACTAAGCGAGGAAAAAAGATTTCCCGTCAACTGCATTCCGTCGCCCGAGTCTCCGCAAAAACGAACTACAATTTGTTTCACAACTGGTATTATTTTCAAAATCTGGTGCAAAATTAGTGTTTTTTTTCCGTTAAAACAAAAAAATCAATTAAATTTTCACAAATTTTTTGATATATCACAAAAAAATTGTAACTTTGCGGCCGAAATCACATCGCGCATATATGTGCACACATGCGACACACATCCACACATACTAAAATAGGAGTCACATTAGCGGTCCTGCTAATGATTGTTTTTTGTCTTCCCTTATCGGCGCAGTATCGCCGTAGAGGTAGTGGAGGTTTGGACGGCGATAATTATCATTTCGGCTATATAAGCGGTATTATCGGCTATTCGATGTTGGACACGCGTGCGGTAGGCGTGCTGCCTATCGGTTCGCTCGGTGGAGGTGTGGGAGTTGGTTACGAGTTTCGCAATAGTGGTTTCTGGACCAATGTAGGTGTGCAGTTCTCATTCCATCGTTCGCAACTTCAGTTGGATCCTTATACCATCGACTATGAGGGTTTTGATACGCAGGGTAAGGCAGCTACTCTTCATTACCGTGTGTCGCAGACGGATGAGGTGAAATGGAATTTTCTGGACATCCCTATTCTCTTTGGCTATTACACCCATGGTTTTCATCTGGGCGCGGGCCTGAAGTTGAGTTATGCCATTCATCCTACGACGCACACTACTGGTTCATATAACCTTAGTGCAACGAACCACGAATATAACGTCACGTTCCGCGATATGCCGGACAAAGGTTATACCGATTATCCGTTTAATAATACGTATGATAACCGTCTGAATATCGGTGCTTCGCTTATCGGTGAGATTGGATATGACCTATTGTCATCAATGCCTTCGCGTAGCCGCGTATGCCACGTAGCGAAATTGAGTTTCTATTTTGAGTATGGACTGAATAACCTTGCAAAGGGCTGGGATGTACCACAAAGTGCTATCACCCCGGAACAAAGAGATGCCACAAAAGCCACCGTTTACCCTTATATGAACACCTTTGGTACTCCAAACCGCACTGTTCCATTCTTTGCGGGTGCTAAAATTACGTACATGATTGGCGGCAGTCGCACAGCGCGTTCCGGTTTCCATCACGGTTGTATGTGTTACCAATAGGCTAAAGAGATAGTACATGACGATGAAACGATTATATATTGGTCTGATGTTCCTCTTGGGGCTTGCGATCCTGCCTGTATTGGCAGCAACTACTCCGACGTATACCACGTTCCGCGCAGAGATATGTCAGGGTGATCATCTGCAGATTAACGGGAACGAGATTACAGAGACAGGCATATACTATGATACACTTCTTAACAAAGCTGGCAAAGACAGTGTACTCAGATACATCGTCAATGTTCATCCTGCGTTCCATTTTTATGACACCTTGGCGGCTACAGTTAACCAGATACCTATTCTCTGGCAGGGACGGGAGATTAGCACATCCGGCACTTATGAAGCTAATTATACAACGCAACATGGTTGTGACTCGGTCTATCATCTCTACGTGCGTTTCTTTGCTACACACCTGATACAATTTGACACCACCGTTTGTCAGTCTGACCTTCCTGTAGAATGGCGTGGACGTAAGTATTATCAAGCCGGCGTTTATTCCGATCCTCTGCAAACTATTGATCATACAGACAGTGTATATCAGATGAACCTGATAGTTCATTCCACCTATACGTTCCACCGCACGATTGATCTCTGTGAGGGTTCCAGTATTATATACCGGGGTGTAGAATACAATACAGCCGGTACTTTTGTGGATAGTATGGTCTCTGTATATGGATGCGACAGCATTGAAATCATTCATGTTCGCACACATGCCGGCTTTGTCGGAACTGATAATGCCGGTTTAAATGACGGTAGTACTTATACTTGGTCGAGAAACGGAGAGACATACTCCGAACCCGGTAACTATGAATTCCGCTCATACACCACCAATGGATGTGATAGTATCTGGTATCTGCATCTTGAGCGTAACCCATCCTACCATTTCTTAGATAAAGAGGAATTCTGTCAGACGGCTGAGTTGAGTTACTATGAATGGAGAGGCAAACAATATTCCGTTTCCGGAACATATTACGACAGTCTCATCACCAAGGCCGGTCAAGATAGTGTTTATCAGCTTAATTTACAGATACATCCGTATTATAAATACACCCAGTATTTTAATATTTGCGACAATGGGACTGTACTCTTTGGCGGGCATGAGATCTCTTCTGACACCCTCATTACTGATAGTCTGAAAACGGCCTTCGGCTGCGATAGTGTTGTGACCACCATTGTTCGTGTAAGCCAGAGTTTCCACCATTACGACACTATAACTATCTCCAATCAGGAAACCCTTCAATGGCATGGACAAACGATTACGCAAAGCGGCAACTATTTTGACCGCCAGACGAGTGTTACAACCGGTTGTGACTCGGTATATCAATTACGTGTAAATGTCTATCCCGTATATATTTTCACCACCGATACGGCCATCTGCCAAACGGAGGCGCCGTTTATATGGCGCGGCAAAGAATGCAGTCAGTTAGGCACGCATACCTATGAGGATCGTTATACTACTGTGCATGGCTACGATTCTATCTACCGCCTAAACCTAACGGTAAGCCCTGCTTATAATTTCGACCATAATATCTATCTTTGTCCGGGTAACACCGAAGAGTTCCGAGGCGTTGTTTATGATCAAGCTGGCGAATATACCCAAGTGCTGAGAAGCAGTGCTGGCTGTGACTCTATATGCCATGTACATGTGTCCGTTCTGGAAGGCTATTTCTTCCGCGAGTACGCTACTATCAATGACGGAGAAAGCTATTATTGGCCTCGTAACGGCGCGACGTACACACAACCTGGCACATACGAACTGAAAGAGAAGACACAAGACGGCTGCGATAGTATCTATATGCTTTCTATCACGCGTAACGTCAGCTATTTCTTCCCGGAGACGGTCGTTACTTGTGCATTAGACACACTGCCCTATTATATATGGCGTGACCATCATTTGAGTGAATCAGGCGTGTACTACGACAGCCTTTATACTGTTGCAGGTCAAGATAGTGTATACCAGTTAACACTCACTATAGCAGAACGATACGACAAATATGAGTACCGTGAGATATGCCGTGACGGGGATAGTTTTCTTTGGCATGAATACAAGGTGGATAGAGCCGGTGAATATATAGACACCATGCGCACTTACTTAGGTTGCGACTCTATTTGCCACCTCATCGTTAATTTCAATCGTTACGAAATACAACTCTACGACACCATTTGTGATGGGGATACACTTTATTGGCAAGATTACACAATAACTCGCGGAGACACGCTATATACCAAGCGTCTGCCAGGAGAGAATGACTGCGACTCTATTCTCAAACTCCAGATTACGATGTACCACCCCTTCATGAGTGATGGGTACGATACAATCTGCGAATCGCAGTTATTAGCCGGAGAACAGAATCTATGGAGGCATAACAACTCTCCGCTACGTCTGAACCAAGGTTCCGACGGGCATTTCCGGGACAGCACTTTCGCCAGCTGTGACAGTTTGCATTTCTTCCATCTGCATGTACTCCGCGAACGTATCGGCATGGATTCCATCACTATCTGTGATGGCGACTCTGTGGAGCGCATCATGTACGATGGTCGTTCCCGTTGGTTCGCCAAAGCCGGTAGGTATTATGATACTATTCCTGCCTATGGTCAATCGCAGCGCTATTCCTGCGATTCCATCGTTTGCTATTTTGTACAGGTCTATTCACGTCCGAACGACACCATCACGCGTCATGTGTCGGATAAAAAACTGCCGTATCTATGGAAGTCTTATACCATTACTGAGACCGGTTTCTATGCCGATACTGTAACGATGACTACTTCCGGATGTGACAGTATCACTGTGCTGCACCTGATTGTGGATACCACCTATTTCTTTGAGGACTCTATCAAAATTTGCCGTCCGCATTATCATGGAGAGAACCATCCACTCAACACCCCATACTTGTGGGATGGTCACAAACGGCCGGGCAAGAAGAACTACGAGATATTCACAGCCGGTGTTTATTATGACAGTCTGCGAACGACCATCACCAATGTAGATAGTATCTACAAACTGAAGGTTGATACTTTCCCGATCTATCATTTCAATTTTATCCGTGACATGTGTGACGGAGATTCCGTCTTCGTCGGCGGTGCATGGCAAACTAAGGGAGGTACGTACCGAGATACCCTCAAGACCATCAACGGTTGTGATAGTATCATCCAGTTGACGGTTAATCTTTTACCATCCTATCTCATCTCGCAGACGGCAAGCATCTCCGAGGTTGAGACCTATACATGGAAACTGAGCGATACGCAAGGTAACCATCATGAACATGTGCTCTCCATCCCGGGTGTGTATTATGACACGCTGACATCCGTTCGTGGTTGCGACTCTATCGTGGCGCTGCAACTGAACGTACACCCGCTCTATGACCAACACGACACTGTAGTTATCTGTCAATCCGAGCTGCCTTATCAATGGGAAGGTCATCATGGCAATCAGAATATCTACGAAGCAGGAGTGTACTATGACACGCTGCAGACGGTAGCCGGCTATGACTCCACTTTTGTGCTCCATCTGACTATCCTGCCGAGCTACAGGACCCGCCTTCTCTTCTCTACTTGTGCTGGTGATTCGATTCAATACAATAATGTTTGGTATAAAGCTCCGGGTATATATACCGACACCCTGCTTACCCGTGAGGGTTGCGACTCCGTGATTACCATCCAATTCGAGTGGAGACAGAAATACTATATTGAGCGTGAACCGGTTGTAAAAGATGATAAAACGCCTTATGTATGGACGGAAGGTCATATCACTCGCACTCTCACGCACTCGGGTATGTATTATGATACACTCCAGGCCAGTACGGGTTGCGATTCTATTATCGCACTCAGCCTGACAGTTTACCCCACTTATTCGTTTGACGAGAATGTGATTATATGCCAATCCGAGACTCCTTACGAATGGCATAATAAGCAATACTGGACCACAGGCGATTATGTAGACTCGTTGCAGACGGTCGCTCACTATGACTCCATTTTCCATCTCCATCTCACCGTGCGTGACACGGCGTATGTGGATTACCAAGCCTCTATCTGCCGCGGAGAGACGTTTGTTTACAACGGAAAGACGTATAGTAAAGGCGGTGTTTATCTGGACACGCTTAAGACAGCACAAGGGTGTGACTCTATCGTCATCATTCGCGTGCAGGAATTGCCGGATTACCTTATTTCCGACACTGCAGCGGTAGCAAACCGCGAGCCATACTTATGGCGCGGACAGATACTCACACACTCCGGTGTTTATTACGACCGGCTCACCTCTACAATGACCGGCTGCGACTCCGTCTATGAACTTGTGCTCACCGTCTATGACAAAGAGCAATTCCGCAGCACAACCATCACTGTATGCGAGAACGAACTCCCCTACCATTGGAAAGACAAATGGCTCTCAAAAGATACGCTGCTCTATGACACCATTACCACGAGTGACGTTGATACCATTTGGCGTGTGGACTTCCGTGTCATTAAGATGGAGTATGAAACCATACAAGAGGTGCTCTGCACCGGAGACGTTTATACGTTCAACGGCAAGACGTACACCCGCGACACCCTGGTTTATGATACGATTTACAATGGCACCAGTTGTGGTAAGGAATACACCCTCTATCTGCACTTCCGCCATCCGAGATACTTTAATTTCAATGCTAAGACCGCGAGCGACAAACCGTACCGGTGGGCTGTGGAAGACACCGTTTATAACCTCCGCTTCACGGGAGACTATGAGCACATTGTACGCACCAAAGATGGCAAATGCGACTCGCTTATCTACGCACTCCATCTCTCGGTAGGACAAGTTTATCATTTCCGCGATTCCATCACCTTATGTCAAAATGAATTACCATATCTATGGCATCAACAGATGATTTACGAAGCGGGCATGTACTACGACTCATTACAGACGAAAGCGGGCTACGACTCCATCTACACGCTCAAAGTATTGGAAATCAAGCCTTCGTATTATGCAGAGCAAGCCATAGACCTCTGCTCCGGCGCAGGTACGTTCCATTTCCGTGGTAAAGAATATAGCGAGAATGGTATTTTCTACGACACTATACCTAGCATCAGCGGCTGCGACTCCATCTATAAGATTATTGTGCGTGTACACCCGTCGTACCATATTTACGACACCGTGCATATATCCGATAAGGAGCAATATGTCTTTGACGGTCGCACGCTGACCAAATCCGGTAACTATGAGGCATTAGCCAAGACCAAAGACTCGGGCTGTGACTCCATTGTTTATCTCACCCTCTACGTACACCCGTCGTATCTATTTGAGAGCAACGAGAGTATATGCGAGAAAGATACTTTTGAATGGCGTGGACGCAAATTATATAAAGAAGGGTTCTACCATGACAGTCTGCTTACTAAGCAAGGCTATGACTCGGTTTATCACCTCAATCTAACTGTCAACAAGACTTATTTCATCCAAGAGGCTGTAGAAGTATGTCCAAATAGAACCACTTTCCTGCACGGCATTGACATCTCGCAACCTGGTGTTTATCTGGATACGCTCCATACAACTTGCTGCGGGTGCGACTCTGTTTACCAGATTACGGTCAATTGGACACGCTCTTTCCGTCAGGAGTTCAGCGACTCCATCTGTCAAGGTGAGAAATATCATTTCTATGGCGTTGACTACACCAAGTCCGGTACATATAAATATGAAATCGGCTGTGATAGTACAATCATTCTCCATCTAAAGGTGATGGAGCGTGATTTCGTAGAGCAGCGTGTAGTCATCAGCGAAGAGGACTTGCCTTATCGCTACAAAGGCGAGGAATATTACCAGAGTGGCATCTATCGCGATACTCTCACGAACAGGAACGGATGTGATTCCATCATTATTCTTAATCTTATCATTTCGGATCACATCTCTGCTTGGGAGCAGATTCCGCTCTGCCCCGGTTCAGAGATTCGTATCGACACCATGGTCATCACCAAGTCCGGTCTCTATACCTTCCTCCGCCGATCACAAGTCAGCGGGAAGATGGATAGTCTCTATCGCGTAGAGGTATATGACGCACCGGCATACGACCTCCCGACCGCAGTAGTAAATATTTGTCAAGGTGATACCTTTACCTATTGTAACCAGAAATTCTGGTTCTCCGGCCACTATGACTTCAATCTCAAGACGAAGGATGGTTGCGACAGTCTCATGCACCTCGATCTGACGGTTAACCCGGCTTATCAGTTCTACACGGACGCAGCGATTGCCGACTATCAAACCTACGCGTGGTACGGGCGCGAATATAACCAAACGGGTTCATACGACCGCACTTGGCTTTCAAGAAATGGCTGCGATAGTACCTACACTCTCCGTCTGAATGTAGTGCCGACCAAGTATGAGAACACGATTGATACCATTTGTGTCGGCCAACATTATAACTGGCGCGGCAAGACTATTGATGCAGAAGGCACCTACACGGACACACTGCTCGCACTGCCTACTACTTCAACTATCTATACTCTTCAACTGACCGCCTTGCACCCCACCCTCATCACTGGTGCTACCGTCAGCGAGGTATGTGCAGACGAGGAGACTTTCGATATAGCCTTCACGTTCTCCGGAGATGCGCCTACGCATTATAGTATCTATTTCGACCAGTTTGCCAAGAATGAAGGTTTCCGCGATGTGCTGAACCAACCGTTCCTCGAAGATAATATCGCACAAGCTCAAATGCCTCAGAAGAACGAAGTCCTGTACTTGGAGCACACGGCTTATGTCCGCCCGGACTATTACTCCATGCGCCTTGTGCTGGATAATGGAGTCTGCGGTCTTAGTCGCTCCGATAGTCTTGTGCTGCTCGTCAAGTATCCGTCGTGGATTATTGAGCAGAACTGGGGCGATGTTGTTGCGCCGCTCAAACCTGAATTGAACGGCGGGTATAACTTCGCACAAACAGAATGGTATGTCAACGGTGCATTACAGACCAATAACGCACTCGGCTACCTTTATAACAAAGCACTCCATGAGGGCGATGAGGTTATTATGATGGCCAAGCGCAGAGGTGACAGTTACGCCATTCCGTCCTGCCCGCTTATTATTCAGCGAGCACCTGCAAATATTTACACCACTCCTATCCTCGTTTACCCGAATAGTGCACCGAGACATGCACCGTTCATTAATATAGAGACGCAAGATGGCGGCCACTATGAAGTCTACTCCGCTACCGGAACGCTCATTACCGATGGCGAGCTGATGAAAGGACTGACACAACTGCAACTGCCAGGCATAAGCGGTATCTACTTCATCCGCACTACTCATAACGACGCGACAGACACGCATAAGATTCTGTTGTATTGATAAAAGTACCTAAATATAGTCCAGCTCGGACGGAAAAGGAGTAAATCGCGCAAGCGTGCGCGAACATATTTTAAAAGCGTTTACACGCTTGTGATTTGATGGTTTGACATGAAATATACCTATGGGAACAAAAGAATCCAAAAATAAATGGATGGCAATCGCTTTGTTCTATGTAATTGCAGTAATTGTACGTGCGCTGGCATTGAAATACCAAGACCTCGATACCCATACGTACGTAACATGGCTATGGAATTGGGCACGTGGCATTGGTCCTTGTTTAGGAGCAATCGTCGCAGTACTCGTCTTTAAGCGAAAATTCTATTGCTCAATAACGGGCACATCTGTTTGGAAATCCATATTGACTGTATTGTTGCCGTTCTGTCTGTGCTTTTTTCTCAATCGTGAACTGAGTTTTACCTTGCTTGGTTTTGTCTTTTATTCATTTCTCGAAGAGGTTGGTTGGCGAGGCTATCTGCAAGGGGAGTTGAAAGAATTGAATACAATCTGGCGCGTGCTCATCATTGGACTCATGTGGTTTTTCTGGCATATCTCAATAGGCTTCAATATGGGTAGCCTGATATTCTTAGCTGTCCTTTTGTTGGGTACGTGGGGGATCGGTTGCATAGCCCGTGATACGAAAAGTCTTGTTGCTTGTGCTTGTTTCCACACGTTATTTAACTTCTCTAACCAGAGTGGCATAACTTTTACTCCTATGGTGATAGTTCTTTATATCGTCGTTATTGCCGGTTGGTTTGTTATCTGGTATGTACCATGGAATAAGATTGTAGTGCGAAAAAAAGACAAAGGCTGAGGGATTCGAAAATTACGAAATATGCGTATATGCTACCCATTGACGCCACAAGCGGCAATGGAACGTAGCATAACGCAGATGAGTAATAATCGTGCGAGCGAAGCGGCGGAGAAAATTGCGAAGCAATAATCGTTCGAGGCTTTAGCCGAGATAAGAACTCCCGACCGGGGGTGCAGAAGACCCTCGCTCTCCAAATAAATGAAGAAGGATGCCCGTTAATGGACATCCTTTTCATTTACCCTGCGGAGAGTGAGGGATTCGAACCCCCGGTACGACGTAATGCGTACACCGCATTTCGAGTGCGGCACTTTCGACCACTCAGTCAACTCTCCTTCGCTTCACAACTTTGCAAGTTGCGTCGAAGACCCCAAAAAGGGATTTTGCGAAAAGCGGGTGCAAAAGTACTGCTTTTTTTTGATATATGCAAGTTTTTGATGAAAATAATGAGAAAAAGCATAAAAATTCTTCCATTGTTCCACGCTAATTAGTAGGTAATTACTCCGATAAAACCTCGTTCGTGGAACAATTTAGAAAAAGCATCCCATCCTCTTTCTTTATTTGGCCTTGATTTTATCAAATCCCGACCCAAAGACTCCTCCTACATCCGCAATAGATACTAAAGCTTCCGGGTCAATATTCTTCACGATACTAAGCACCAACGAACTCTCCGGCTTACGAACCAACACAGATATCACTTTCACCGGTTGCTGCGAATACCACCCCGTTCCATCCAAGACCGTTACACCTCTATTAACCGTAGTATTAATGGCTGTAGCTATCTCATCGTATTTGGAAGAGTAGATAAGGAAATGGACAGAGCGATGCAAGCGCGTCATAACCCAATCGACTGCCAGAGTATAGGAAACCGTCATGCAAACACCATACAAAACACGTTTGATATGCAGATAGAGCGGATTTCCTTTCTGGGCAGCCATACTTTCCGGAAGAGGAAGAAAGAACGCGGATGCGATAATGAGAATATCGCAGAGCAGCATAATATTTCCCAGCGATATATTGTGATAATGATTGATAATCATTGCCACTATATCCGTTCCTCCTGAAGATCCGTTAGCCGCCAGAACGCAGCCCAGACTGAGACCAAAGACAAATCCGCCAATGATGGCTCCCAACCACGGGTCGGCAATAATAGGTTCCGGCAAGATAGGTATAACGCGGTACCAAAAGGTAATCGCCGCCACGCCCACCATCGTCCGGATACAAAAACGCCAGCCTACCGTCAGTCCGGCAATCAGCAGCAGAATGGCATTAAAGACAAACGTAGTCAGCCACACCGGTACAGCCCCTCCGTATTCCGGGAAGAGGGATGGAAACAAACCTCCCGTCACATAATAAATAGCCGAACAGATACCCGTCAGTCCTCCGCCGACAAAAGCATGAGGCAGAAGCACCCAATTGACCATCAGCGCCATGGGCGCGATGCCGATGATGATGACCAAATACTGAAAAATTGTCATGGCACGAGAGTCACTCGTGTTATGCGGGTTCACCAACTTGCTGTACCGAACCATAGAGGTATTCATTTATAATTGCTTCGCGGTAAACCGCGATTGATAATTGCTGCGACCAGAGATCGCGAGATAGATTTATTTGCCGTTTACCATGGGATCAAAACCTTGCCCGAAGACGCCTCGTACCTGGCTCTGACTCACAAACGCATTAGGGTCTATCGCTCGTACCAGACGGAAGATAGTAGCGGATTCATAGGACCGGGCGATAGTAGTAACTACCTTCATCGGCTTTTTGTTATAGCCACCCTCCGCTTCGAGGAACGTACAACCGCGATGGGCCTGCGTGATGATTGCTTCCGCTATCTCGTCAGGTTTCTGGGTGAAGATCATAAATTGCACAGACTGTCGCATCCTGTTCATCACCCAATCGATTGCCGTAGAGCACATGAACGTATAGGTGAGACCAAAAAGAATCTTCTCTATCGCTCCCTGAGTGCCTGCCGCTTGGATAGTAGGCAGGAAGAAGGCCGAAGAGATTACCGTCATATCTGCGAAAAGTAACACGCGCCCCATGGGCAAATGATGGTATTTATTAACGATCATGGCAATGATATCCGTGCCTCCCGTAGAGCCGTTATTGAGAAAGCATATACCCAGGAAACAGCCGGTAAACAAGCCACCTACCACTACTGCCATGAACGAATCCGTCAGCAGCGGTATCTGCGCAATAGGAATGACCTTGAGCCATATCGTGAGCCATAACACACCCCAAACTGTCCGGAGCGCATACCGCCATCCTACCGTGACCGTCGCCAGCACCAGTAGCAACACATTAATCAAAGCGCTGGAGAGCCAGATAGGCACGTACGTATTAGTGGCGAAATAGATAATCTCGCATAGACCGGTCACACCGCCGCCAACGATAGCATGCGGCACCAGCAGTTGGTTCACCGCAATTGCATACGGAATCGTGCTGATCATAATCATCAGCAGTTCCTTCATGGTAATCCATGGCAACATGCGTCGATAACGGCGCAAGTGCTCACGGATATTCGGATGTTGATTTTTTTGCTTTACCATTTAGAATTTAGCGACAAGGTTCCTGTCTCCAAAGCCGTTATCCACTCGTCCTACGGGGCACCAGAATTTCGTCTGTGCCACCCATTCAGTCGGATAAGCAGCTTCGCGACGGCTATAAGGATGTGTCCATTCATCTGCAACCACTTCATACTCCGGGTGCGGAGCATTAAGCAGCACATTATCCGTCTTATCCGCCTTACCGGATTCAATATCTGCTATCTCCTGACGAATCTGCAGCAGAACATCGCAGAAACGGTCTATCTCTTCCAGCGACTCGCTCTCCGTCGGCTCAACCATCAGCGTGCCATGCACGGGGAAAGAGAGTGTCGGCGCATGATAACCGTAGTCCATCAGTCGTTTAGCCACGTCCGCTTCAGTAATTCCAATAGCATGGAACTGGCGGCAGTCGAGAATCAGTTCGTGCCCTACTCTGCCCGTAGCACCGGTATAAACAATGCCATAGGCCTCTTTGAGCCGCTCTGCCATGTAGTTGGCCGACAGAATAGCTGCCGCAGTAGCGTGACGCAGTCCCTCTGTGCCCAGCATAGCAATATAGCTCCAGGAGATGAGTGCCATGTTCGCATTACCATATAAAGCCGCAGAAACTCGATTCTTATCTTCTGTAGGCAAACAATCCGCCAAAGCTTTCGTGCAACAAACGGCTCCTGCTCCTGGTCCTCCGCCGCCGTGAGGCGAAGCAAAAGACTTATGGAGGTTCAAGTGACACACATCCGCACCGATATAAGCCGGATTCGTCCAACCTATCTGCGCGTTCATGTTCGCGCCGTCCATATACACATATCCGCCGTTAGTATGTACGATGTGTATCATCTCACGGATGGCTTGCTCGAAAATGCCGTGCGTAGAGGGGTACGTAATCATACAACCGGCCAACACCTCTTTGTTTTCCTCAGCCTTCGCTCTCCAGTCCTCCAAGTCTGTATTTCCCAACTCATCGCACTTTACCACACAAGGCACAAAACCGGCTTGCACACAAGAGGCAGGGTTAGTACCATGAGCCGAGGCAGGGATAAGAAGAACCTTACGCTCGCTCTGCCCCTGGCGCTTGAGATATTCGCGAATGACCACCAAACCGGTATATTCTCCTGCGGCGCCTGATGTAGGTTGCAGGGTGCAGGCATCGAAACCAGTGATGGCACATAACTGTTCCTTCAATTGCTCCATCACCGCCAGATAACCGCTTACTTGCTCTTCCGGCGCCAAAGGATGAACATTCATCGCACTGGAGAAAGTGACAGGAATCATGGCTGCAGCAGGATTCAATTTCATGGTACACGAACCGAGAGGAATCATGGATGTAGCAAGACTTATATCCTTGCGGTCAAGGCGCTTGAGATAACGCATCAATTCGGTCTCCGTATGATATTTCTTAAAGACCTCAGCTTGCATATAGTCCACCTCGCGCACACGACCCTCATCTATAGCCCACAGCCCTTCAAACGCGGTCTCCGACTCTTCTTCCTGCGGCAGATTCCCACTTGCTTCGGCGAAGATGTCAATCAGGTCGTTCATGTCATAAAGGTCTGTGGTCTCGTCAATAGACAATCCTACCCATCCCTGCGGGTCGTAATAGAGGTTAATGCCGCGCTCCTCCGCTTTTTCACGGAGTGCTTGAATGCTGATTTCCGAATCCTGAAGACTAATCTTCAGCGTATCAAAGAACTCCACATTCTCCTGCTCGTACCCATAAGCTTGGAGCATTTCGCTCAGATACACGGCTTTTCCGTGAATACCTTCAGCAATCTGACGTATTCCCTCCGCGCCATGATAAACGCCGTACATGCCTGCCATCATCGCGGAGAGGGCCTCTGCCGTGCATATATTTGAAGTTGCCCGTTCACGCTTGATATGTTGCTCGCGTGTCTGCAGCGCAAGACGGAAAGCGGGATGCTCGTTCTTATCTTTACTCAAGCCTATAATACGTCCCGGCATTTCGCGTTTGAACTCATCCCGCGTAGCCATATAACCGGCAGTCGGACCTCCGAAGCCCATCGGTAAGCCAAAACGCTGCGCCGTGCCGCACATGATATCCGCGTTCAGCGGTTTGAGTAACGCCAAAGCCATTAGATCAGCCACAACGGTCACCTTGAGTCCCATAGCATGACAGTCGTCAATAAAAGTCTCGTAATCCTCTATCGAGCCGTCACTATTCGGCCATTGAACGAGTGTTCCGAAGAATGACTCGTCCGGACGGAAGTCCGCATAACTACCGACCACAATCTCAATATTTTGGCCTTCCGCGCGCGTACGCAATACAGATAAGGTGTTGGGCCATATTTTCTCATCTACAAAGACCTTACGCACATTCGCTTTGACTTGTTCCCGTGAACGCAGGTTACGCATCATCGTTACCGACTCGGCGGCAGCCGTCGCTTCGTCCAAGAGAGAGCAGTTGGCCAACGGCAGCCCGGTAAGGTCACTCACCATTGTCTGGAATACAAAAAGCGCCTCCAGTCGACCCTGACTGACCTCCGCCTGGTAAGGGGTGTAAGAGGTGTACCACACAGGGTTCTCCAGAATGTTGCGCCGAATGACGGCAGGCGTGATAGCACCGTACCAACCACGGCCGATAAAAGAACGCGCCGACTCATTATGACCAAGCATCGTCTCTGCGACCTCTAACTGTTGCTGCTCCGTATAAGGTTCCTCCAACTCAATAGGCTCCGGCAGTAATATATCTGCCGGCATGGTTTGGCGGACCAGTTCGTCCAATGAATTTGCGCCGATGGCGGCTAACATGCGCTGTTCGTCTGCGGGGGTGAGTCCGATGTGCCGGGACTCAAGATAATTTACTTTCATATAATGTGTTCATAAACCTTTGCGACTGCAAAGGTACAGCTTTTTTATGATATACGCAAGCGAAAGCAGAAAAAAAAAAGAGTGTTATCTTGTGTATATGAAAAATTATTAGTAAATTTGCAGCCGATTTAATTTGGATAAATAGGACTTAATGAATAAGATACGTAATTTCTGTATTATCGCACACATCGATCACGGCAAAAGTACATTAGCAGATCGTATGCTGGAACTCACCGGCACAGTAGATGTACGGAGCATGGAAGCGCAGGTGTTGGATGACATGGAGTTGGAGAAAGAGCGCGGCATAACCATCAAGAGCCACGCCATTCAGATGGATTTCAAAGGCTATACGCTGAACCTCATTGACACTCCGGGGCATGTGGATTTCAGTTATGAAGTCAGTCGTTCTATCGCTGCGTGCGAAGGAGCGGTGCTTGTAGTCGATGCCACGCAGGGCGTGCAAGCGCAAACGATTTCCAACCTCTACATGGCCATTGAGCATGATTTGGAGATTATTCCCGTCATCAATAAATGTGACATGCCGAATGCGATGCCTGAGCGCGTGGAGGATGAAATCATAGACCTGCTTGGTTGCAAACGAGAGGAGATTCTTCGCTGCTCCGCACGAACGGGAGAGGGCGTAGAGGAAATTCTGGACGCCATCATAGAGAAAATACCGGCTCCTGTCGGCGACCCAAATGCTCCTCTGCAATGTTTGGTTTTCGACAGTGTTTTCAATTCTTTCCGCGGCATTATCGCTTATTTCAAAGTGGTGAACGGCACTATGCACACGGGCGATAAAGTGCGCTTTGTCAACACCGGCAAGGAATACGATGCCGACGAGATAGGCATTCTCCGACTCGACATGAGTCCGCGTAAGAGTATCAGCGCCGGGAATGTAGGATACATCATATCCGGCATTAAGACCTCGACGGAAGTCAAAGTGGGCGACACGATTACCCATGTAGCACGGCCTTGCGACAAAGCGATTGCGGGCTTTGAAGAAGCCAAACCAATGGTTTTTGCGGGTGTTTATCCTATTGAATCGGAAGACTACGAGGACCTGAGAGCATCGCTGGAGAAACTGCAACTCAACGACGCCAGCCTCACTTTCCAGCCGGAGAGCTCCATGGCCTTGGGCTTCGGTTTCCGCTGCGGATTCCTCGGCCTGTTGCACATGGAGATTGTGCAGGAAAGACTCGACCGCGAGTTTAATATGGATGTCATCACCACTGTTCCGAACGTTAGTTACAACGTTTATACCAAAGACGGCGGCATGGTCGAGGTGCATAACCCTGCCGGCATGCCGGATCTCACGGAGATAGACCGTATCGAAGAGCCGTACATCCGTGCGTCGGTCATCACCACCGCTGACTACATCGGTCCTATAATGACGCTCTGTCTCGGCAAACGTGGCGAACTCGTCAAGCAGGAATACATCTCCGGCAACCGAATGGAGCTCCTTTTTGATATGCCTCTCGGAGAAATAGTCATTGATTTCTACGACAAACTGAAGTCCATTTCCAAAGGTTACGCATCTTTTGACTGGCACATGAACGGTTTCCGCCCGTCTAACCTCGTCAAGTTGGACATTCTCCTCAACGGCGAGCAAGTCGATGCGCTCTCTACCCTCACCCACCGCGATAACGCCGTTGATTTCGGCCGTCGTATGTGTGAGAAACTCAAAGAACTTCTTCCTCGTCAGCAGTTCGACATAGCTATCCAAGCCGCAATAGGCGCGAAGATAATCGCCCGAGAGACCGTAAAGCAAGTTCGCAAGGATGTCCTCGCCAAATGTTACGGCGGTGATGTAAGTCGTAAGCGCAAACTATTGGAAAAACAGAAACGAGGCAAGAAACGAATGAAACAAATCGGCAATGTGGAAGTGCCGCAGAAAGCCTTCCTCGCCGTGCTCAAACTGGATTAATAGAAAAGCCTTAAACATCCTATATTATGAATCACAATACTTACCCTGCATGGATTGATGTGCACCTGCATTTGGATGGTTCAGTCCATCATGTTACGGCGCGCAAATTGGCAAACAGTCAGGGTATTTTAGTACCGGCATCGCATGAAGAACTCAAACGGAGTATGTCCGTGAGCCAAGACTGTAGGGACCTCAACGACTATCTGGATTGCTTTGAATTATCTTGCTCCCTGTTGCAAGAACGCGAGGCGGTGCGAACCTGTATGGATAATCTGCTGGCGGAATTATATCGAGAAGGCCTCAAATATACCGAGATTCGTTTTGCGCCGCAGAAATCATGCTTGAAAGGTTTGAGTCAGTACGAAGTGACACAAGCAGCATTGGAGGCAATAGAGAACTCACCTATCCCTTGCGGGCTGATATTAAGTCTTATGCGCGGCAACGACACGCACGAAGCAAATATGGAGACAATTGAGATAGCCAAAGCGCTGTACGGCAAAGGTGTTGTAGCCGTTGACTTGGCAGGTGCCGAGGCGCTCTATCCTACTTCTATGTTCCGCGAAGAGTTTGCTCATGTGCGTCAAGGTGGTGTTCCACTTATTGTTCACGCAGGCGAAGCAGCCGGTGCTGAGAGTGTACGCGAGGCTGTCGAAGCCGGTGCACGGCGTATCGGACACGGCGTGAAAGCGTTGGAAGATTCATCCGTTGTGCAGATGCTCGTCGAGAGGCAGATTACCCTTGAGTTATGCCCTACCAGCAACCTGAATACGGGCATTTTCCATTCCTACGCCGAATATCCGTTGCGGCAACTGATGAAGGCCGGTGTGCGTGTTTGTATCAACACCGATAATATGACGGTCAGCAATACGACCCTCGCTAAAGAATGGCAAAACCTGATAACGGCGCTACAACTCCGCGATGAGGAGATTGAACTGATTGTACGCAACACTATCGATGCTACTTTTGCAGCAGAGGAAATCAAAAAGACACTCTATAGAGCTTTAAACGAACAAATTAATTACTCATTATGAAACGTTTTACCCTTATTTTGTTATGCGCTTTTGTTATGAAATAAGGCTTACAATCATAAAACACACGGGCGACTCATTCATTGAGCCGCCCGTTTTGTTCCTTTGTACTTGGTACTTAGTCCCTTTGTCACTTTACCAAAGCGCCCTGCGCATTGTACACCTTCTCCCCGCGGAGGATGAGGATTCCGTAAATTATGATATCTCAAATGGTTTTATCCTTTGATGCTGAAAGGCCAGCAGTACGATTCTTCTTGATGAACCACATGCGGGAATCGTAAAGCAACCTCGAGAACGAAGTTGAAGTCATACAGGTGCGTTGCTGCTATATAGGCTTGGTTTTTCGCTGCTGCATATGCTGCGGTTATTTCGCCGCCGTTGCGGATCTGCTCGAGTTGGTTGTCCAATTCAATCAGACGCTTCATCATGGCGGTCATTTTTACATCGTATGCTTTCACTTCCGCGAGCCATTTCTCTGCTTGTTTCCTGTTATAAGCATCGATGAGTGCATTCTCCGATTTGCGGCCTTCAATCCACCATGAAGGATAGCAAATGGTTTGTCCTTCTTTGGCATTCTTGCAGCAGTCCCAGTTATCCAAGCGCGCTGCGAGCTGGTCTTCCATTTGGATAGCACGCTTGCACTCTGCGGACGTAGGCCAGCCGTCAATAATCTGAGCATAGAGGTCCTCCAATTCATTGGTGGGCAGACCCAGCGCCGCACCAACGCCCATATGCATCAGGTCGGCAGAATTGATGTGCGCATTGTGTTGCACATGCTTCACCATGTCCATGTTATTATTCCTAAAATCGAAGGCTTCGTTAGCCAGCGCAGAGAGTTGCTCACCCAATTGACCGTACTCATTTTCGTGCGGGTCACCGACATTGACATTCTGTTTACCATACTTCGCGTTAGTCGCATAGAGACGGTTGTAGAGATCCGGGTGATTGCTCTGGATATACTGGGCTGCCTGTTTCTCATTCTTCTGCGCCATGTTCATGATTTTGAGGTATTCTTGTTTGGAAACACCCCATTTAGCAGCAAATTTACCGGCCATGGCATCCATGATTTTCTCTTCCGGCCAGTTCGGGTTGATTTCGCCACTCATCATCATTTGCATCATCTCTTCTTGCGAAGGCATGAGTCCGGCGTTCACATTGGCGTTATACTGCGCCATGGCTTTTTGGTTAGACTTCTGCTGTTTCTTTCCGAGTTCAAGGGTTTTGCTATTCAACTCCTGCTGTTTTTCCAGTAGTGTACTGCGGAAATTGAGGGCACCGAGGTAGTAAGCAGCGGAACCCTTACGGGCATAAGCCGTTTTGGCTTCGGGCGTGATGAGGTCATTAGCCGTAGGCATCGCCGGACGCTTGTTGATAAGGTCTGCGAACGAGTTGATCTTCGTTGCAGGAATGCTTTCTTCCAGTTCATAGCCTCCATCGGTTATAAGGGCTTCAATTTGATGGTCGAATTCTTGCGCCATACCCGGCATGGCGAGCACCATACCCGCCAATACCGTAAAGAGTATTTTTTTCATACGTATCAGTTTTAGTCATTCAATGCGCTGCAAGCGTCTGGGTCATTGGCCGCT
>Ga0247608_10000268_pt1 | contig 90534 bp, 75 predicted proteins | sample 176DNAGHGlowgp2_FD_193490 | JGI IMG/M metagenome (GOLD analysis project Ga0247608, IMG submission 193490) | Sheep rumen microbial communities from Palmerston North, Manawatu-Wanganui, New Zealand - 1766 DNA GHGlow gp2 | ecosystem: Host-associated > Mammals > Digestive system > Stomach > Rumen ... | reverse complement strand
AATTGCTTCTTTTTCTGTCTTTGTTCCATCAACAAAAACATCCCAACATTTGTCATAAGCTATTCCAAAAGTCAAGTAACCATCATCTTTAAAATGTGCAGTTCCAGTTAATCCATTTTTCTTAATTGTAACATTATCAAAATAATTTCTATCTTTTTTATCTATAACTTTCTGGATTTTTTCATTATCTGAAACATATATCAATTCCGTATTTTGCTTTGTGTTTATTTCAAATTCAAATTCTTCGTTTTGTTTTAAATGTTTAATTTGCTTAATCCCGTTCTCAAAATTCCAAATATTTGAATAATCTTTAAATTGTGGCTTTCCGTCTATATAAAGTTGCAAATGCTCTTTGCTAAATAAATATATACTGCAATCCTTTTTGGCTTTTACTTTGTATTTTATTGTTTTTTCATCTACTTCATTAGTATTAGATGTGTTCTTTTCGCAATCTAAAACACTTGTAGAATCTATACTTTGAAAGTACTTTTCTCTCTTATTAGCTTTTATCTGTCTGTCTTCATTATACAAATCCTCATTTTTATTATGAGAAATTTCTTCAATTCTCCTATTTTTTATAAGTCCACATATTAGCTCATTTTGCATTTCAAACGGATTATCATTTTCTTTTATATTATCAGCCAAATAGTACCCAATATTCAAAGCATTTTTATTTTTATAAACATAGAAATTATCATATTTTTCTTCAAATTCAAAGCCATATATTTCGTTATCTTCTAATTGCTTTCTTGTTATATAATACTTAACTCCTGCAACACAATAATTTAGAAAAGTTCCACTATATGAAGTCACCCAAAGCTTATCATCCATTTGAACATTATATCCCAAATTATACATTGCTTCCAAGTTTTTTGTATTTCTTGCAGAAGTAAAAAATCCTAAATTGCTATATCCAAATTTTAAAGACATATTGCTTCCATATTCATCAGGTTCAAAAACAATTCTTTCTACTTCAGGATTCTTGATTTTTGGCATAAAATGTTTCAAAAATTTATCATATTGGACCACATATCTTCTTTCAAAATATTTGTCATCATTGTTTTGTCCGCTTTTAGCACCAATAAGTAAATCAAATATCACTATCACCAAAAGTAGCACAAACATTGCCTTTCGCAGATTTTTTTTGTTAAAATACATATAAATTATACATAACATAAACAAATACACAAGGCAGGACAAAGCTACTGATTTCATAGTTACAGAAAATCTATCTAAAACTAAATATCCTTTTTTCATAAAAAATATCTCTACTAATGTTAATATCGCAAAAGTCAATGTACTAACTGCAAAATGCCACTTTTTACTATACTCTTTATTTTGAAACTCTCTTGCCCCCATCAGTATGAGTGTGAAAATTAGTGTAAAAGAATATCTGTAATTAAAGCAATTTGGCACAGTAAAAGCATGCCATAGTTTATTTAAAAATGGAGAAATAATTGGTAGTAGCAAAAATATTATAATTGCAGAAAAGGCCACCTTTTCACGTGTTTGAATCTTTTTATTTAAATAATACATTGGTAAAAGTAAAACCATCAAAGTGTTTGAAAACACTAAACATGATTTTTGTGTAAAACTATAGATATAATTGTTAAATATAACATTTGTAAGCATTCTTATTTTTTCTTCATCGATTTTTATTAAAGAAATGTCTGTGCTCATAGTTCCTTTTAACTGCATAATTGATGGCAAAATAACTATCATTCCTATTCCAAAAGAAATGCCTATTGCAAGCAAAAATTCAAATAAACATTTGCCAAAATCAACTAATGCAGAGTTTTTCTGTGTTATGAAATATCTTGCTAAAAAATAAATTCCCGTAAAAATTGCAACAATATACCCTATATAATAATTGGTTAATATTGCATAAGATAAGCTTAATACAATTGGCAATATTTTTCCATTTTCTAAAAACTTATCCACAAAAAGCAGGATTATTGGTAACATATATACACAATCTAACCACATTATGTGGAAACTATAGCAAATTACGTAAGATGAAAATGCATAAATTAGTCCAAATATAATTGTTTCATTTGATTTATAGTTATATGATTTTTCTAAAAACAACATCATAAAATTTGCCATAAGTATTATTTTTATTGCAATAAGTATCTCAACAAAAATATCCATATTACTTGTATTAAAAAATACTACAAGTATATTTAGTGGACTCATTAAGTAATATGCAAAAGTAGTATAGAAATTATTTGCAAGCCCTAAATTCCAACTTATTGCAATGCTTTTGCCATGTAGTATTACTTCTCTTAAATAGCAAAGAAAATTGATGTATTGGTTATATAAATCACTTTTTAGAATAGAATACTTTCCAAATGGATATATCTCCATCATTTTTAAATAAATTAGATATATTATTACGCATAAAAAAGAGGCTATAATATATTTATTTTTTAATAATCTTTTCATAAATATATTATAGCCAAATTTTTGATTTAGATTACTATGTTGGCTCAAGTTTTAATAACTCGTTAAACCGATGTTATCAGTTTAACGAATATGAATGAATGTTGATTTGTTATATATTTATAATATCATACATTATGTAAATTGTCAATTCATTCCAAAAATCTTTATTCATTAAATCCCCAAAAGCATCAGCATTTTGTTGTATATTTTTCAACTTTTTTCGCGCTCTCGACAGATTTCGACAGACTTTTCAAAAATTATATGCTAAAATGGTAATTGCAAAATTCACCAAAAGGAGGTGAAAAATATGCACAAAAATTCAAGTGAAAAAAGAACAAAAGAAAAAAGCCGTATTACAATTCCTAAAGTACTACATAAATTAATAGACATTTTAAAATTACTTTATGAATTGTGTGTATGGATTAAAGCTATTATAAAGATTTTCTTTTAATAGCTTTAAAGATTTAAAAGAGGTTGTGTAGCACCACAACCTCTTTTTTTGCAATTTTCACCTCGAAAGAATATATGCACAAAAAATCTTTCTATATATATTATACACCATTTTCAAAAAATTGCAATAAATTTTAAAATTTTTTCTTAAAAAGATTTCGACATAGTTCGACAAGATATGAATTATTTATGTAATTATATTTCTTTTTTCAAAAATTACCACATATTTTTTAAATTTTTTCTCGTTCTCGACAGCTTTCGACAGACTTTTCAAAAATTATATGATAAAATAAAAACGTAGATTTCTCCGAAAGGAGGTGAATATCAATGTCTACAAAATCTACAGAAAAAAATACAAAAGAAAAATACCATATCACAATTCCTAAAGTACTACATAAATTAATAAGCATTCTTAAATCACTTTATGAACTTTGTGTATGGATAAAAGCTATTATAGACTTGTTCTTTTAATAGCTTTAAGATTTAAAAAAGGTTGTGTCCCATCACAACCTTTTTTTGTAGTTTCTCCTAAAACGAATACAATGTCTATAAAATCTTGTTATATATATTATACACCATTTTCAAAAAAATGCAATAAATTTTAAATTTTTTTATCAAAAAGTTTTTGACATAGTTCGACAAAATTTTCTTTATAACTTAATTACTTCATAATTTAATGACCTATTAAGTTAACATCCATTTATTTGATAAAAAATTTTTTTATAAAGTCTTAGCATTTAAATATTCTACATTCTCTCAAACAATGGTTCAATGTTTTCAAGAACTATTTCTTTTTCCAATTTTATAGGCTCCCATGAGCAATTTTCTAATTTTAAATAATCTCTAATTTTCTTTGCTGTGCCTGGCATAAATGGTTCAATAACATTAGAAATATTTGCAATTAAATTAGCACATGTAAACATTGTATTATTAAATTCATCTATATCTTCTTTAGCCTGTACCCATGGTTTTCTTTCATCATAATATTTATTTGCAAAATCAAGTAATTCAATAATTTTTAAAGTTGCATTTCTAAACTCTATTTTCTCCATAAATTCTGCAATCTCGTTGTATTTATTTTCTATTTCTTTTTGCACTTCTTCATCAATCTTTGCTGAAGGAATACTTGTTAATCCCTTAAATTTAAGAGTTCTATTAATAAAATTACCAAGTTTATTTGTAATTTCATTATGAGTCATAATATATTCTTCTTCTGTAAAGTTTGCATCTCTTGTCTCAGGTCCATTTCTTAATAAATGAAATCTTAATGTGTCTACATTATATCTATCCAACGCTTCTAAAATTGTTAAACCAATTCCTTTGCTCTTAGAAAATTTTTGCTCATTAAAATTCAAATATTCCGCAGATACAATTCTATCAGGGCATTTAATTCCTTCTTCTAAACCTATTAATAATCCTGGCAAAATAAGAGTGTGGAATGTTATATTATCTTTAGCATGAACCATATACATTCTGTTGTTATCTTTTTCTGTCCACCAATCTTTCCAATCAGCTCCTCTTTCTTCACAAACTTGCATTGTGTCTGTAAGATAACCTAAAACTGCATCTATCCATACATACATTCTTTTATCTTCAAAACCATCAACTGGAATTTCTATTCCCCAATCTAAATTTCTTGTAACAGCTCTATCTCTTAGCCCTTCTTTTAAATACTTATTTGTTTCATTTATAGCATTTTTTCTCCAATTAACATTGTTTTTCTCAACATATTGTTCTATTCTTGGTTGCAATTTTGAAAGAGCTATATATAAATTTTTATTTTTCTTTGTTGTAACTTTAGAGCCACAATCTGCACAAACTGCATTTACTAAATCCTCTTTAGTTGGAACATATCCACAATCACATTGGTCACCTTTTGTTTCATTTCCACAATTTGGGCAAATTAATTTTAGTTCTCTATCAGCAATAAATTTATTGCACTTCTCACAAAAGATATCATCATCTTCTTTTTCATAAATATATCCATTATCATATAGTTTTCTAAAAATTTCTTTTACTTTTTCTTTATGATAATCACTTTCTGTTTTACTATATAAATCATAAGAAAATTCCATTTTGTTAAAAACTTCTGTAAATTCTTTATGATATTTTTCTGCTATTTCTTTTGGTGAAATATTCTCTTTTTTAGCCCTTTCTGTAATAGGTGTTCCATGGCAATCTGTACCTGAAACATATATTACATCATCACCTATTTGTCTATGATATCTTGCTAAAACATCTCCTGAAATTAATCCTGCTAAATGACCTAAATGTAAAGAACTATTTGCATAAGGCCACGCTCCACCTATTAAAACTTTTTTCATTTTACTATCATTCCCTTCTTTTCTTTTCATTTACTAGTTGGAAAAGAATTAAATTTTGGCAAGGAAAAATTTATTTAAAAGGCAAGGGCGCATACTTTGTGTATGTAACCGCGTTTTAAATAAAATATGACGCAGCCAAAATTGTAATTATTTTCCAACTCATTCATTCCTTTCCTTCTCTCCATTATACTCATTAACAAGATACAATGGTCTATGTTTTGTTTCATTAAAAATTCTACCTAAATATTCTCCAACAATTCCAAACAATAAAATTTGTACACCTGAGAAAAATAAAATAAGTATAATTATAGCTTGAAATGCTTGCATCATAGTACTTGTAACTATGCATTTAACAATTACATAAGCAAAATATACAAAAAGCATCATAAATGTTGGAATAGCAACCCATGTAGCAATACGAAGTGGTGAAGTTGTAAAAGAAGTAATTCCATCAATTGCCAAATCTATAAGTTTCATATAATTCCATTTAGTTTTTCCTGCAATTCTTGCATCTCTATCATACAAAACTTCTTTCTTTTTATAGCCTATCCAACTAAACATACTTTTAGTGTTTCTTTGAGATTCTCTAAGCTTTTTTAGTGCATTTACACATCTTCTGTCTAAAAGTCTAAAATCTCCTGTGTCTCTTTGTATTTCAACATTTGTCATTTTTTGTAAAATTTTATAGTACATTTTTGATGTGAATTTTTTTAAGAAAGTTTCACCATCTCTTGAACGACGCCTTGCATAAACATCATCATATCCTTCTTCCCAATACTTTATAAGTTCAGGAATTAATTCAGGCGGATCTTGCAAATCTGCATCTATAAATATAACACAATCTCCTGTAGCGTAATCAAGTCCTGCCATCATTGCAATCTCTTTTCCAAAATTTCTTGAAAAATCAACATAGCAATATCTTTTATCTTTTTCTCTATATTCTTTTATAAGCTCGTAAGTTTTATCTTTGCTTCCATCATTTACAAATAAAATTTCAAATTCATAATTTTTTACTTCATCCATTAATTTGTTTAATCTTTCAAATAAATATGGTAAAGACTCTTCTTCGTTATATGCTGGCACTATAATACTTATTTTTTTCATATTTGCAAATCCTTTCCTTTAATAACTATATACTTTCGTAAATATATAAATATTTTAAGAATTAATCTTAGCTAACTGAATAGGTTAGAAATATTTATATATTTACTTATCTTATATTAATAATTGCATAAATATAATTTATTATTTTCAAATACTATTTGTTCTTCATCAAATTCATCCCAATTTTTGCTCTTAAATACCTTTTCCAAATTCTCATCTTTTTTTACTAACTTAATATCTCTTTTTAGATAATATTTTAAAATCTCAACTGTGCTCCAATCACTAGAATAACTTTTAACATTCATATCTGATGTTACAAAAATTCCATTATACGTATAATTTGGCTTTTCATCCTCATACCATGAAAGCTCAGTTATAATGTTTCCTGTTTGTTTTTCATACTCATCTATTTGCTTTTTAACTTGCATTGTAATACTTAAATCATTCTTATTTAGTAAATATCTATCTTTTTCAATCTTAATAAATTTTTGTGCTTGAAAAGTAAGTAGCATTAAACTCAAAACTATAATTGCATATTTTGATATTCCTTCTAATTCGTAATTCATTGCTAAATATAATGTTAAAATTCCATACATAGATGCAAACGAATATGTTGACCTAGGTCCAAACCAAATTAAATTTGTCGGTTGCAAAATTTGTGGAGCAATGGCAATAAATGTAATTCCAACAATTATATAGATAAACTTTAGAATTTGTAAAAGCTTTTTATCTTCCTTCCATATTTTACTACAAAAAACCGCAAAAGTAAAGAGAATAAGCAAAATAAATGTATATTTTGGAAGTATTCCATACATTGTTTTAATCATATTGCTAGTGTTTTGCCAAATTTTTTCTAATGAATCTAAAAAGACAATTTGTCCATTTACTCTACTTTCTTTATATTTTATTTTTACAAATAAAAAATTTATTAATGCGGGAATTGCATAAATTAAGACAGCTATAAAGTTGTTTGCAATAAACTCTTTTATTGCATAGGAAAAATCGCTAGATTTTTCCGAAGCAACCTGCACATATGGCGAAGCCACTTTTCTTATTGTATAGGAAAAATCGTCAGATTTTTCCGGAGCAACAAGGTTAAGTTTCTTTGATTCGTGCGGTTGCGAAGCAACCTGCACATGTGGCGAAGCCACTTTTCTTATATTTTTTGAATACTTTAAAATAAAAACTAAAGCAACAGATAAAAAAATTCCTACAACTCCTTGATACAGGCAATTTGCAATAAACATAAAAATCAAACTTAAAAATAAATATCTCTTCGAGCTTTTATTGTTTTGAGACATTTCTTTTATTTTTTTATCATATTCTAAACTATTGCTTTTACTATTTTCAAAGTATTTTTGCAAGTTCATCAAAGCTAACATACAAGCTAAAATTCCAAGCCACATAAATCCTTTTTCTATAAACAAAAAAAGCTCTATAGAAAATGGATTAATTATTATAAGTGTTGGAATCAATATTTTTAAAACTTTGCTTTTTATTTCTTTTCTTATTGTTTCGTGCAAAAGAAATTGACTCAAAGCAGCACAAAAAATTGCTAATATATATGAAACTATATAAAAAGCATTTTTCGAAAAATTTATCATCTTAAAAAACTTTAAAACCGCTCCTGTGATAAACCTTCCAGACATGGCATATTGCATATATACCGCTTCTTTATCAAAATTAAATACTGCATAAGTATCTGTAGCATATTCTAATTTTATAAGCATTCCAAAAAAAACAATAGTAATAAACAAATACAATATAAATACTTTATTTTTCAATATTCTCACCTATATTTAAAGTGAATTTTTCCTCCGTCCCAAAATTCACTCTCTTTACAATTGCTCTGCAAATCCTTTCTGCAACTTATTAAAAATTTTATAGCTTGCAACACTGGATAAAATTCCTATAATAAACAAAATAATTAAAGGTCTAATTTCCACCGATTTTTGATAATAAAATATATCTCTATATGCATTTATAATATAAGTCATTGGATTATATTTTAAAATCCATTGATATTCTGCAGGAATAGTATCTTGTGAATATACAATTGGTGTTGCATAAAATAAAAGTTGCAAAATAATACCAATAAAATGTTGCAAATCTCTAAAATACACGCAAATACTTGAAACAACGAAAGAAATTGATAAAATCACCAAATATTGTGCAATCAAAATAATAGGATAAAATAAAATATATTTTGAAAGGCCTATTCCCCCAACAATTACAAATCCAAGAATTATTAATGTAGAAATAAGAAAATTAATTGTTTCTGCAGTCACAACAGAGATGGGAACAATTTCTCTTGGAAAATATACTTTTTTTATAATATTCCCATTTTCTATCATAGTATATGCTGACTTGTTTATAGCTATTGAAAAAAAAGTCCAAGGAATAATTCCACAGCACAAAAAAATTGCATAATTTTCTTGCTTATTTTTTAGTATCAGAGAAAAGATAATTGCATAAACCATAATTTGGAGCAATGGGTTCAAAAATGACCACACTACTCCTAGAAAAGAATTTTTGTATTTACTTCTAACTTCTTTTTTTACACTTGTTTTTAGCAATTCTCGGTAATTAAATAAGTTTTTAAAAACTTCCATTAAAACAAACACTCCCATTTTTAAGCATTAATAAACACTTTCCGTTAAAAAAGAATTAACTTTTTTAAATCCCTAATAATCTTTTCGCATCCTCATATACTCCAATCCTCCTCAAAGCAACAACCACCGGATGTTTCAACTTATATTCTAAAGTGTGTTCATAAAACTGTCTTTTCTTCAAAGCACTATTCTTCATTGGCAATCTATGAATATTTTTAGTATTAAATTCATCACAAAGCCATTCATATTGTCTTTCGCAAGAAATAAAATATGAAGAAATTAATTCTTTAACCAAACTTATATTTTTTGCAAGATGCTCTCCATTTTCTATTTTTTCTTTATCAGGATTTTGTACTAATTCTATAAACTCTTTTTCCATATTTTTAATCATTAGATCTACTGTAAATTGTTTCAAAATTCTCTTTCTACAATTTGATTTATAAAACTTTAAATTATTAATAATTGTTTGCATTGCAACAACATAATTATTAATTTCTTCCTCACTATAATTAAAATCTAAAATTTCTCTTTCATCTTGAATGCATGGAACAATTGCTCCAACTTCGTTTGTTATTAACTCTTTTTGTCCTCCAACATCACTTGAAACAACAGGAACTCCCATAGCTAAAGATTCATAGCTTGTAAGTGCAAGTCCTTCTTTTATTGATGTATTTATGGTTAAGTCACTTATTGCATATATTCTTTCCGTTTTTTTTATATTTCCGGGCAAACACAAAATATTTTTCTAGTCTTTGCTGTTTTACTTTTCTTTTTAAGCCTTCTAACATTGGTCCATCTCCTGCAACAATAGCTACAAAATCATCTCTTATTTCTGTTAATTTTTTTATAACTTCAAAAAATAAATATGGTCTTTTTTGATCTGCAATCCTACAAACATAAGAAATAATAATTTTATTTTTTAAATTATCTCCATATTTAAATTTATTAATCAAATCTTTCCTATTAAATTTTTCAGGATCAAATTTTTTCTCGTCTACCCCGATATACATCGTTTTTATCTCTTCAGGTTTTCTTTTAAAATAGTTAATAAAAACATTTCTGCTATTTTCATTACATGTAAAAGTTTTATCTATCACATTTTGTACACTGCTTGAATCCCTTGAAAATCCGCCATTTCTTATATACCATTCTTCCATATGAACAAAATCACAAATTGGAATTTTAGGATGTTTTGCTTTTAAATATGGCAAAACTTTATATCCAAATTCACTATTTGAGTTGAAAATCAAATTTATGTTATTTTTGTTAATAATGTAATTTATAAAACTTGTCCAATCTTTCATATCTAAAAAAGATGTTAAATCATAAACTGTTGCATATTTTTCAAATTGCCTTCTCCATTCATTTGAGTTTGGCAAGGTCGTAACAATTGTAAAAGAAAAATTTCTTTTATCCATTTTTTTTACAAGATTTAGATTAAATCTATCTGCTCCTCCTGTAACCATCCAAGGAAAAATCATAAGTATATTTATTTTTTTATTTTTTGCTTTACGAGATATATTCGGATTACTATTTTTAGTTAATACTTGCATTTCCGAAATTCTTGTTTCATCTTCAATATCTTCCCAACTATAGTCATATTTTGGAAATTGAACTCCATCTTTATAATACACAATATCTCTTTTAGCATCTTCAATTATTTTAAGAGCTCTTTTTCTATTACTCTCATTTGAAGCTTTGAGCTCACTTGAATCCTTCTTTTGCCTATAATATGTTAAAAGTGAACTCATTCTAACAGGGAATTTTCCTGCTTTTATAAGCTTCACCCACAAATACCAATCTTCATAAACTTTTTTCTCTTTTATTCCAAAACAACCTACTTCAAGTAGATCTTTTTTTCTAATACAAGCAGAAACAAGCAAAATATTTTCTTTTAATTCCCACTCTACGTCATACCATTTTCTCCACAAAAAATTTTTAGCTCCAAAATTAACAGAATCTGTATATGTCCAACTAGCCTCAGGGTGAGTCTCTAAAGTCCAATAACAACACTCTAAATAAGTTTTATCATATAAATCATCTGCGTCTAAAAACACTATATATTTAGAACTTTTTGCTGAGTTTCTTATTCCAAGGTCTCTAGCTCCAGCGGGACCGAGTGAATTTTTTGACTGTGAATTTTGGGACGGAGAATTTTTGCACTCATCTATATCTTCTTCATTTAATACTATTTCGTTCTTAATTCCCCCTGTATCTATAACCTTAATTCTATCATCTAATTTTTCAATCTCTTTTAATTTTTCTTTTCCTTGTTTAGAAGATGCATCATCAACTATTATCCATTCAAAATTTGTAAATGTTTGATTTAGAACACTTTGAGCTGTTTCATCTATGTAGTCTTGTCCATTATAATATGGAGTAATAATAGAAATAATTGGATTTACACTTTTTTGACTTTTAGTTTTTTCTTTATAATCTTTTGTTAATTTCTTCTTTTGAATGATATCATTGTTTTTACTTTCTATTTCTTCTTGAATTTTTCCTACTTCCTCTTTTTCTAAATTTAATATTTTTCCTCTAAACTTCACTACCTCGTCACCTCCACATAATTTTTTATAACATCTTCTGCCTCTCCATCCATCTCTATTTCTCCGTTATAAAGCCATATAGCACGATTGCAAAGTTTTTTTACTGATTCCATACTATGAGTTACAAAAACCATAGTCTTGCCTTGATTTTTAAGCTCAAGCATTTTTTGGATACATTTATTTTGAAAATGCTCATCTCCTACAGATAAAATCTCGTCAACAAGCAAAATATCTGCGTTCACATTAATTGCAACTGCAAAGGCAAGTCTCATGAACATTCCTGAAGAATACGTTCTAATTGGATTATCTATATAATTTTTAAGTTCAGAAAATTTAATAATCTCTTCAAGTTTTTCATCTATTTCTTTTTTTGTTAATCCAAAAATTGAAGCATTAAAATATATATTTTCTCTGCCTGAAAAATCAGGATGAAATCCAGCACCTAACTCTAAAAGAGATGTTAGCTTTCCATTTACTTCAATTATTCCACTATTAGGATAAAGAATTTTTGTCAAAAGCTTCAAAAGTGTAGATTTTCCACTACCATTTGTACCAATTAATGCAACTGCTTCACCTTTTTTAATATTCAAATTTATTCCTTTTAAAACCTCTCTTTTTTCTTTTCTATTTCGCGATAAAAAAAGAAGCTTTTCTTTTATGGTATTAGCCTTGTCCAAATATACATTAAAATTTTTGTACACATCTTTTACACAAATTGCGTATTGGTCCATGTTGTTATTCTTTATTTCAGATTCTTTCATTATAAATTGCATTCCTTTCTCGCGTCTCCTAAAGGCACACATAGTTATTAAAAAAGTCTTTCTTTCAAACTCTCCCCATAAGATATATGTATTTTATTATAATTCTGTTATAGTTAAGCAAAATATTTTCTCAAAAAATCCAACAGCTTTTAGTTCACTTTTCCTCTTATAGATATTTTACCCAAAAATAGAATTAATAAACAATAACTTTAAATTGCGTGAGTGAAAAATTCCTCCGTCCCCAAATTCACTCACACATTAACTCCAATAATTCCACCAATTGCACCACATAGAATGCTAATTGTCATCATAACTATTGAGCCAATATTTAGTGCAAAATTTGCATTATTTACAACACTTGAAATTAAATAGATTATAATTATATATATTAATCCTACTGCAATTCCTTTTATTATTCCGTTTTTCTTAACTTTTCTAGTTGCAAAAAAACTTCCTACAAATATGCTTATTCCTGTAACAGAAATTACTACAGGCTGAATTAAGCTTTCACTTAAATTTGTGTATGTAAGAAGTGCTGAAAATATTGTTAAGCAAATAAGTGTGAAAATAATAGATATTCCAACTCCTTTGATTATTTTTATAAATATATTATTTTTTTCAAAAGTTTCCATACAATCTCTCCTCTATAAAATATATATTCATAAAAACAAAAAATATATCTTTTTTGCTTAATCTTTTAATGTAAATCTTATAATTAATTAATCTTTCTTATAAAAGAAAATCCCCAATTTTTAACAAAACTCTTGAAAAAAACATAATATAAGTATATAATTTAGAAAAAACATAAAAGTGTGACAATAGAGAACCGTTCCCAAATGCACCAAATGTGATAATAAAGAGCCGGTTCCAAAGGCACGTGAAAGGAGACTATTATGCCAAACATAGAAAGATTAAAAAAATATAATAAAATACATATGGTAGGAATTGGTGGAGTAAGCATGAGCGGAATTGCTGAAATACTAGTTAATTGGGGATTTACTGTTGCAGGAAGTAATAATGTAGAAAATGAGAATACAAAAAAATTAGAAAAAGCCGGAATTAAGGTATTTATAGGACACAATGCTGAAAATGTTGTAGGAAGTGATGTAGTAGTTCATACTGCAGCGGTTAAAGATGATAATATAGAACTTAAAACAGCTAAAAATCTTGAAATTCCTACTGTTGAAAGAGCAGACTTTTTAGGAGAAATTACAAGATGTTTTTCAGACACAATTACAATCGCAGGAACACATGGAAAAAGTACCACTACTTCAATGGTATCTCTTTGCTTTTTAGAAGCAAATCAAGATCCAAGTATTCAAGTTGGAGCTGACCTTTCTCAAATAGATGGAAACTACAAAGTTGGAAATAGTGAACATTTTATTATTGAGTCTTGCGAATATGTAGAAAGCTTTTTAAAATTTAGTCCAAAATCAGAAATTATTTTAAATATAGATAATGATCATCTTGACTACTTTAAAACTTTTGAAAATGTAAAAAATGCATTTGTTAAATATGTAAAACTATTACCAGATAATGGAATTTTAGTTGTAAATGGTGATGATAAAAATTGTTTAGATTTACCTCAGTACACACATGCTAAAGCTTTAACTTATGGAATTACAAATAAAAATGTTGACTTTTTTGCAGTAAACATTGTGTTTGACAACGACGGATTCCCTGAATTTGATGTTTATTCACATGACAAATTTTACGAGAGAATCAAACTTCATGTTCCAGGAATGCACAATGTTCTAAATGCTTTAGGATGTATTGCTTTGTGTAATGAGTATGGATTAAGTTCAACAGATATAAAAAACGGACTTTCAAAATTTACAGGTGTTGGACGTAGATTTGAATTTAAAGGAAAAGTTAATAACGCAAGTGTTTATGATGATTATGGTCACCACCCTACCGAAATTATTGCAACTGCAAAAGCTTTAATGAACAAAAAATATAATCAATCTTGGGTTGTTTTCCAACCTCACACATATAGCAGAACCAAGCTTTTAATGGATGACTTTGCAAAAGCATTACTTAATTTTGACAACATTATACTTTTAGATATTTACGCAGCACGTGAAAACAACACATATAACGTATCTTCTGAAGACTTAGCAAATAAAATTAAAGCACTTGGAAAAGACGCTATATATATAAAAGATTTCGATGAATGTATTTCATACTTAAAGTCTCATGTTCAAGAAAACGATATAGTTATCACTCAAGGTGCAGGCACAGTAACTGAAATAGGCAAAAAACTAGTACAATAGCACTACACCCCAAACTATGAATCACTTAAACAAGGAGGAAAAATAGTTGAATAAACAACCCAAAAAAAAGAAAAAATTAGTCAAAGTTACTCGAATCAAAAAAAATTCAGATGTTCAAAACATAATTCCTAACAAAAATTTAAAAACTATGCTTATCGTAATTATACTATTATTTGTTCTACTAATTGCTAGATTATTCTTCTTACAGCTAATTGATGGAGAACATTTAACAAGTCTTGCAGTAAACCAACAAACAACTAGTGAAATTATTAGTAGCAAACGAGGAAATATATATGATTCAACAGGTGTAACTTTGGCAAAAAGTGAAACAGTAGATACTATTTCTATTAATCCAAATAAAATAGTAAAGAAAAAACAAAAAGATACAAAAGCCTATAAAGAACTTGTTGCAAAAGGTCTTTCTGATATCTTTAAACTAGATTATAAAGAAACTTTAACAAAAGTTAACAGCACAGCTTCTGTTGAAACCATTGTAAAAAAAGTTGAAGAAGATAAAGTAAATGAATTAAAATCCTGGATGAAGGAAAATAAAATTGGTGTTGGAATAAATATAGATGAAGATACAAAAAGATATTACCCATTAAGTACTGTAGCTTCGCAGGTTATTGGCGTTTGCGGTTCAGATAATCAAGGTTTAAGTGGAATTGAGTATTCATATGATTCAATTCTAAAAGGTGTTTCAGGTCAAATAACAACTTCAACCGATGCTGCAAATGGTGAAATTCCAAATTCTGTAGAATCTTTTGTTGAAGCAAAAGATGGTTATAACTTAAATCTTACCATAGATGTAAAAATTCAAAATATTGTGGAAAAATATTTAAAAAAAGCTGCGGAAAACAATAAATGCTCAAGAGGTGGAAATTGCATAATAATGGATCCTTCTAATGGTCATATTTTAGCTATGGCTTCTTATCCATATTATAACTTAAATGAGCCTTATACCCCTACCTCATATTATGCAGATGATTGGGACAAAATAAGTAAAGAAGAAAAATCTAAAAGGATTTATAGTATGTGGAAAGTTCGCTCTGTCTCTGAAATGTATGAGCCTGGTTCAGTATTTAAGCTAATCACAGCCTCAACAGCATTGGAAGAAAGCATTACAACCACAAATAAAAAAGGAGATTTTTATTGTACTGGTAAACAACACGTAGGAGATAAAGATATTGCATGTTGGTCATCTAATCCACATGGAAGTCAAACTTTAACAAACGCTCTTGAAAACTCTTGTAACCCTGCATTAATGCAACTTGGAAAAAGAATTGGAGCAACTACACTTTATAAATATTATAATGCATTTGGATTTTTTGATAAAACAAATGTAGGTCTATCTGGTGAAGAAAAAGGAAAATTTCATGAATTGGAAGATGTAGGTCCTGTAGAACTTGCAACTATGTCTTTTGGTCAACGTTTTACAATTACCCCACTTCAAATGGCAACAGCTTTATGTGCAGTTGTAAATGGTGGATATTTAATAGAACCAACTCTTGTAAAGTCAATGTCTAATCCTGATACAGGAGAAGTAATTAATACAGAAACAAAATATGTAAGACAAGTTATATCTTCTCAAACTTCAAATCAAATGAGAGAAATGATGCAATCTGTTGTAATAAATGGAACAGGAAAAAAAGCTGCTGTTGATGGATATTCTGTTGGAGGAAAATCAGGAACATCTGAACCTCCTGTTGGAAATAAAGAAGCTGGTTATGTTGCTTCTTTCGCTGCAATCTCTCCAGTTGAAAACACTAAATTAGTAGTTCTAGTTACTCTATATGATCCACATGGTGCAAGTCACCAAGGAGGAACTGTCGCAGGCCCTGTAGCAGGACAAATTCTTTCAGAAGTATTACCTTATTTAGGTATAGAACCTGACCAAAAATAAATACACTTTTTACACATATAAATTTAGATAAACATCTAATATAAAAATTATCAGCCTCGAATACAATTATTTCTGTATTCGAGGCTCTTCACAATCCCAGATTATTTAATAAATATTTTTTTCTTTTAGTAATTTATACATTTTTATTACTTTGAAAAAATTTTTATTTTATACTAATACATCTTTTTTCCAATGAACAAGATATCATTATCACCAATTTCTAAACTCCCTAACCACCTTTCTCTTTTATTTTTTTCTAGAATTTTTTTTAATTCTACTAAATTCACTTCTGCACAATAATTCAATTTTGAATCTATAGTAAGTAATAAACTGCTTATATTCTCTTCAGACATAATTTGAGTAATAATAGCTTTTTGAATTACATTTTCAATATTTCTTTCTTTATTATTTAAATACTCTTCATATAAAATTGACCAAAAGCAAAATATTGATTCTTTTATTTTTCCTCCTTTTATTAATCTTAAATATACTTCTTCTTTATTTCCTCTTTTATATATAATATTAATTTTTAATAAAGAAAAATCATACTCTATGATACTTTCGAAGTGTTCTATTCCTTCAATATCTATACTGTCTATTTCTTCTTTTAAAATTTCTTCTAATAAAGCTTTAATATTTTCTTTTGTTAATTCCTCTTTATTTGTACTCAATAAATTATCTCTTATAAGGCATTCCCCCCAATTCAATATATTTCTCATTTTTGAATTTGTTTAAAGATACAGCTAAAAAATAATTATGCATACAAAAATAAAACAAGATAAAAAATTTGATAAAATGAGTTATAACTCTTGTAACACTCGTAACACAATAAAATATTGTTACAAAATAAAATTATATAATTCTTTATATAGTATATAATCTTTTTTTTATTTTGTCAAGCTTTTTTTACATATTTTTCCATTTTTTCATCGCATAATTTGACATTATTCGACTTTTTTATGAATATACAATTTTCAAAGTCACTTATACCAACTGTTTTTTCAATCATACTTTCTTAAAAGTATAAATACACAATTACCATATTAGTTATTATATTAATTAGTTACAATTTTTTCACATTTTTTTCACAAAACTATTGTATTATTAAAGAGAATTAGATATATTATATATATAACAACGAAAGGAAGTATTAAAAATGGATAATAATTTTAAAAATGTATTTGACGAAACTTATGAAAGGAAAAATCCTTATGGATTTAAAAACAAAGTAGTTGTACCATTTGTAAGTGGTATACTTGGATGTAGTTTAGTTATTGGAACTTGTTTTGGAGTTCCTCAAATAAAATCAAAAATCTTAGGAACAGCATATACATCTACCTCTTCTTCTGCAAGTTCTTTATCAGACACTCATGCTGGAACCGTAGACTTTGTATCTTTAGCATCATATTCAGACACAGCTGTTTATGCTGCAAATAAAATTTTACCTTCAATAGTTGGTATAGAGGTAACATATAATGTAACACAAAATTCAATGTTTAGCTTTTTTGGAAATAATTCCACAACCACATCTGAAGCAAAAGCATCAGGTTCAGGAATTATAATTAGTGAAGATGGATATATTTTAACTAATAATCATGTTGTTAATTCAAAATCAGATAGTACTTTCTATGATATTTCTGAAGCAACTTCTGTAAAAGTAACTTTAAGTACTGGAGACAACAAAACTTATGATGCAAAAATTGTAGGTAAAGATTCTCAAACAGATTTAGCTGTTTTAAAAATTGAAGCTACAGGACTTAGTAAAGCTGAATTTGCAGACTCAGATTCAGTTAAAATTGGAGAATTTACAATGGCTGTTGGAAATCCTTTAGCTCTTGGAACTACAATTACTTGTGGAGTTGTAAGTGCAGTAAACAGAGATGTTGATGATGGTGAAGGAAGCAAATTTAAATGTATTCAAACTGATGCCGCTATTAACTCAGGAAATAGTGGTGGAGCATTAGTTAATAGTAAAGGTCAAGTAATTGGAGTAAATACTTTAAAAGTTGCAAGTACTGGTGTTGAAGGAATTGGCTTTGCTATTCCAATAAACTCTACATTAAATGTCATTGAAGAATTAAAAACATATAGTAAAGTAAGAAGACCATATATTGGAATTGGAGGAAGAAACTTAACAGAAGACATTGCAAAAGCACACAATCTAGTAGTAGGAGTTTATGTTTCAACTATAGAACAATTTTCTGCTGCTGAAAAATCTGGACTTAAAATAGGAGATGTAATTACAGCCATTGACGGAACAGATATTAAAACTATGGATGAATTAAACGAAATAAAGAATAAACACAAAATTGGTGATACTGTTACATTAAAAGTTTACAGAGAAGGAAAAACAATGGAGATTAAACTTACTTTAGGAGAATCTAATTAATATTTTTCTTATTCATAAGGCTATTTTAAAGGCTATAGATTTTTGTTAAATCTATAGCCTAATTATTAGCCTTGCATATTTTTTATCCTCTACAACCACATCCAAAATTAGTAAATAATAATAAGAAAATAATTATAAAGAATAATATTTCACTATCGCAACCTCCAAGAAAGCCATTATTATTGTTACAACAACCTCCCCTTTCTTCTACAGGTGCAGAAAAAGTATTATTATTAAAATTATCTGTAGGCATATGTAAACCTCCTTTTTTTGTTTTTATATATATTATGCATTTTCTCTTTTTTGGTTACAAAAAAGGAGGTATATTTTAGTTTGCTTCTGCTTGAACTATAACTCTCTTTTTACTATCATTAGTGCATGTAATTATAGTAACAACCCTTTTGTTTTCTTTTCCTGGGACATCATTTATACATTCTGTATTTTTTGGATCAACCTCATATTTATCAAAAACTGTATAATTAACTTTTTTACCCGATACATCTGTTATTTTTATTCTATCTCCCTTTTTCAACGTTGGAACTTTACTAAAAAATCTTTTATTTCTGTAATTATGGCCTGCTATACTTAAATTTCCTATTTCATTTGGATATACTCCCCAAAACATAACTGGTGAAACTTTTAACCAATCTACTAATGTATCTCCTGATGTTTGCGCTAAAATTGCATAATTTACTCCTATTTTTGGAATCTCTATTCTTCCTACACTTGGATATCTCTTTCCGTTTGAAGCAGTAATATATTTTATTTTCTTTTTACTATTCTCATTTTTTGAATCATTGTTGGAATTGTTTTTAGCAACATTTTGATTGCTACTTTGAGAATTATTTTGTGTTCCGTTTGGCATATATTGTTGAGAATTTTGTGTATTAGAATCATTCTTTTGCTGAACATTTGAAATCATTATTTTCCATACACTTTCTTCCTCACTTGCAGCTATCTTTTCTGATTCATTCATTTGTTCTTCAACTATACCATCAAGAATATCTTTTGATATGTCTTCATCTTTATTTCTTGCATATTCTGAATGTGCATAAAATGAACAAAGAATTGCAATAGCTACTATAGACAATATAAAATTAATTTTGTATATTTTCTTTTTTCTTTTAAGTTCAGGAGTAACATATATTTTTTCAGTAACTAAAATTTGATTCATTTATCTTCCCTTTCTTTTTTTATAAATTAATCTACAATCAAATTATATTTTATCTTATATATTTTCACTTATATTTTTCAAAAATAAATCTGTAAGTTTTGCAAAATCTTCTATTTTCATATTTTCAGGTCTAATATCTTCTCTAAGTCCTAATTTTTTTAGAGATTGCATACCTTCTTCTTTATTTTTAAAGACACCTACACTTGTTAAAGAATTAATAAGTGTCTTTCTTCTTTGCATATATGCACTTTTTATAATATTAAACATTACTTTTTTATCTTTAACTTGAACAGAAGGAGTCTCTCTTAAGTTTAATGTAATAACTTCTGAAGTTACTTCTGGCTCAGGGATAAAGCAAGTATTTTCTACTTCTCTAATTTTCTTACCTTCACAATAATAATACATTGTATAAGTTATAGCTCCAGTTTCTTTTGTTCCAGGAATTGCTATAAGTCTTTCTGCAACTTCTTTTTGAATCATTACTGTAATGCTATTTATATCTAAATTATTTTCTACAAGTTTCATAATTATTGGTGTGGTAATGTAATATGGTAAATTAGCTACAACCTTTACACTCTTTATATTTAAATCTTGTTCTCTTTCTATCTTTATAAGTTCATTTAAATCTATTCTTAAAATGTCTTCATTTATTATCTGAAGATTTCTGTATGCAATGAACCTCTCTTTAAGAATCTTGACCATCTTTTTATCTAGCTCTATACATATTACTTTTTTTGCTTTTTCTAACAATAATTTTGTTAAACTTCCAAGACCTGGTCCAATTTCAATAACCAAATCATCTTCGCAAATATTGGCACCATCTACTATATCTTGCAATGCCATATCATCAATCAAGAAATTTTGACCTAAGTTTTTGTTTGCTTTAATTTTGTATTTTTTCAATAAAAATTTAGTTTCTTTTAAAGCTTCACTCATAAAATCCTACTTTCTTTACTCACTTAAAAAATATTATATCATAAAAATTTATAATAATCAATCTTTTTTATGTAAATTTTCAATTTCTTTTCTTGTTAAATAGCGCCATTTTCCAACTTTCAAATCTTTCACTTCAATATTTCCTATACTACTTCTGTGAAGTGCCAATACTTTCTTATTAATCGCTTCACACATTTTTCTAACTTGCCTATTTTTCCCTTCATGAATTGTAATTTGAATTCTAGAAATATTTTTTTCTTCATCTATTTTTAGAATCTTTACTTTTGCAGGCTTTGTAATGTATGAGTCATCTATCTCCACCCCATTTTTCAGTTTATTTACCTCTTCTTGCGTTATAGCACCCTTTACAGTTACATTATATGTTTTATTTACTTCATTTTTAGGATGAGTAAGCATATTTACAAATTCTCCATCATTTGTTAAAATTAGTGCTCCTGATGTGTACATATCTAGCCTTCCAACAGGAACTATTCTTTTATCAATTTTAACCAAATCCAAAACAGTATCTCTTTGAAATTGATCTTTGGCAGTAGTTACATAACCTATTGGTTTATTAAGTAAAATATATACTTTTTCTTCTATAGGTTTTACAACTTTGCCATTGAATTTAACTATATCTTGCTCAGAAACCTTTGTTCCAAGCTCTGTAACAACTTGCCCATTTACTTCAACTTTTCCATCTAAAATTAATTCTTCACATTTTCTTCTTGATGCAATTCCTGCATTTGCAAGGTATTTTTGCAAGCGCATGTTGACAGGGACCGGTTCCTTATCAACACGTTTTGTCGAATTTTGTCGAATTTTATTCTTTAAGGCAGGGTCTTCTGTTGCTCTTTTTTTATTCGAATTCATTATTATAATTTCTCCTTTTTAAATATATAAATTAATATGCTAGTATATAAGCATTTTTTAATAATACTTTAATAACACTAAAATTTAATTATTTTTCACATTCTAATATTTTCTGAAAATATTCAGGCATTGGAGCCTCAATATGTAGTTCTTTTCCTGTAATAGGATGTTTAAAATCTAAAGACTTAGCATGTAAGCATTGCCCCTCAATATTCCACTTATTTTTTCCATTTGAATAAACATCATCCCCTATAATTGGATAACCAATGTGAGATAAATGTACTCGTATCTGATGTGTTCTTCCTGTTTCTATGTTTATTTCTAAAAGAGTACAATCTTGATAGCGTTTTATAACTTTAAAGTGCGTAATTGCCTCTTTTCCATTTTTATCAACATCCATCTTTTTTCTATCTTTTTTACTTCTTGCAATTGGCATATTTATTGTAGCATTATTTTCCTTTACAATTCCTCTAACCAAGGCAATATATGTTTTCTTAATTTCGTGATTTTTAAGCCCATCACTTAGAGCAATATGTGCCTTATCATTTTTGGCAATAATAATTGCCCCTGAAGTATTTTTATCAAGCCTATGCACTATTCCAGGTCTTATCTCTCCTCCAATTCCAGAAAGAGAATCTTTACAAATTGACATTATTGCATTAACCAAAGTACCATCAGGATTACCATTTGCAGGATGAACTACCATTCCTTTTGGCTTATTTACAACTATTATATCATTATCTTCATACAAAATTTCAAGCGGAATATCTTGTGCTTTAAGTTCTATTTCTTTTGCTTTTTCCTCTTCTATTTCTATTTTATCACCTTTTTGAACTTTGTATGAAGATTTTTCTTTTTTTCCATTTATTTTTATTTTTTCTTCATCAATTAACCTTTGAATTGCAGTTCTTGAATATTCTGTTTTTTCTGAAAGATATGCATCAATTCTTTTTGGTTCTTCAATTTCTGCTATTATTTCTTTTTTCATTTTATATTCTTTTCCTCTCTTAGGTTCTTTTTGGGGACGGAGGAAAAAGGAACCTAAACCAAAATATTTTTTTGAACCATCCCTCAATACTATTATTTTTTCTTCTCTTTAATCCTGTCGCTTGTGTATTTTGTAAGAATTACAGCCATTCCAATCCACGTAATTATAAAATACACATAAGATAAATTTATAGGCGTAAATTTCGGAATATTAATATAATTTATTGTTCCTCCATTCCAAATTCTGTCTATTGCATTACTTATTGCTCCTGCTATCGCAAAACTCAAAATTACTCTGCTTTCTGTTTTTATAAATATATTGTTATTATTTATATATCTTACAAGCATCATTACAGCTATTATTGAAATTAAAATATATGCTATGTTATTTTCTGACTTTTGATTTGCTAATACTACTATTCCCCATCCAGCATCATTCATTAAGATAATATTCGTTTTAAGTATTAATATTTTTGCAATTTGATCAATTAATATTAAAGCTATAATTAATATATAAATTATCTTTTTTTCTTTTGGCTTCATTTTTGCATCCTTTCTTTTGAAAATTTAAAACTAATTATATTATCAATTTTGTCACGTAGATATTTTAAAAACTTTATATTTTTTTATGAAAATATAATCTTTTTTCGCATTGATCCTCTTACTGATGAAAATGCTAAATAATCTTTATTTGTTATTTTCATTTTTCTACGTTTCTATTTTACTATATTTTCAAGGATTTTTCAAGTGTGTTAAAATCTTTATGAAATCACATTTGAAGTTTTAAATTTTTTTCTTTACAAAAATTAAGATCTATTTTATAATAAGAAAAGTGGCTTCGCCACATGTGCAGGTTGCTTTGCAACCGCACGAATCAAAGAAACTTAACCTTGTTGCTCCGGAAAAATCTTGCGATTTTTCCTATGCAATAAAAAATGAAAAGCTTAGACAAATCATAAAAAAATCTCAACCGCTTTTCTATACAAAAATTTTAAAAGAAGGAGAAATACTTATGAAAATTTTTAAAAAATTACTATTATCTATTTTAATTATTGTAACAACTTTTACAATTTCACAAATCACAATATTAGAACTTCCTACCGTTTCTAATTCTGAAGCTTCAAGCATTAGCATTAATAAAACAAAATACACACTTCATAAAGGCTCTAGTTTTAAACTAAAGATTTCAGGTACATCTAAGAAAGTAAAATGGAGTTCTAGCAATAAAAAAATTGCAACTGTTAATTCAAATGGTAAAGTTACTGCAAAGAAAAAAGGCACTTGCACAATTACTGCAAAGGTTAATGGAAAAAAATATTATTGTAAAGTTTCTGTAAAAAATACAAAATCCACATCTACACAAATTTCAAAGTCTACTACAGTTTATATTACAAAAACAGGTAAAAAATATCATAGGTTAAGTTGCAGAACTTTAAGAAGTATAATAAAAACAACAAAAAAAGAAGCACAAGCTAGAGGATATACAGCTTGTAAAGTTTGTTGTCCATAGTTATTGAAAGAAAAATTGCACCAGATGGTGCAATTTTTGTGTACTTTTTAAAAAGTTCGAATAGCCTCGCTATGGTGCGATTCGTAGACAGGTATGCGAAAAATCGCACCATTTATTTATCATTTTATAAAATTCAATTTACTATAATTAATTTAACATAACTTTATATATTTTGCAATAGGTCTTTCAAACCTTTTTTATTTTATTTAATTTCTATGAAAAATATTTTTTATTAAATTAAATATTTTTTGATACCATTTTTCTTCTTGTACAACAATCATTCTTGTTTCTTCAGATGGTTGTTCCACTTGTGGTACAATTTTATTTCTGCTCTTAAATATATCATCAGGATTGTATTTCTTGACTAATTCTTCTTGTTGCAATTCTTCATTTTTTTCATACTTTTCCATCAATATTCTTTTTTCATCGTCATTATCATTTATGTATTTCAAAAATAAATATGATATATACTCTTTTGTTTTTTCATTATTTATTTGATATATTAATGGCAAATCTATATTAAAATCATACTCATATGATGAACTTTGATTTTCCGAAATATATTCTCTTAACTCTCTGGGCAACTTATAAAATAATCCAAGTTTGTTTAATATTACATATATTTCTTTGCAACTTTTGGAATCAATAGTTCTAATCTCTCCCATTTATTACCTCCTCTTTTTCATCTAAAATCCTTATAGCAGTAGATTTACTCACTTCTCCAGCAGTTCTTCTTACTCTTGTTGATGTTAATCCTTCATCAGCAATACTCATTACACAATTACTTAAATATCCTATACTTGAATTTTCCTGTTTTTGTTTTTTATCTTCATACTCTCTTTTCTTTCCAGTAAATAAAATAATCTGTTCTTCATCTGTAATACTTTCTAAACATGGATCTTGAATCTCGTCTTCCAATCTTTTTTTAAAGCTGTCATGTTTAAAATCTCTAGTTGATTTCAGACAATATGGTAAAGGATATCTTCCAACTTTAATGCTATTAGCATCCCATGTCAAATCTGTCCAATACTTTTTTCCATCTAATCTAACTAAGTTCCAAGCATGTCCACCAGGGTCTTTTAAGTTAAGTGGAACTCCATTTTCAAAATCTGGCATACTTCCAACATATTCTGAATAAATTCCTGTACATGCTAAAACATTTCTTAAAATATCTGCATATCCAGCACATACACATTTATTATCTAATAGACCTCCTAATAAATTTCTGCATGTTATTTGCAATCTTTCATTATTTTTTTCTTCTTCTGAAATTGCATTATGGTCATAATCAATTCGTTTTCCTAATATTTGATATATTTGCGCAAAAATTTTCTTTTCTCTATTTGGATCATCTTCAGCTGGAATTTCAATTTGAGAAATTATTGATTCTATTTCTCTTCTAACCTTTTGGTATTCTTCTCGTGAGTATGGTTCTCCTTGTTGTTTTTCAGTATTGTTTCCATCATCCATTTTTACAGATGATATACAGGAATGTTCTAATAACTGTTCTTCACTTAATTCACTCGCATTTTTTATAATAACTCTCGTAGGTACTTTTAATGTTCCATTATAATCTAAACTTAATAAATTAGCAGGTGTAATAGTTAGTAATATTAGTTTTTCTATTTAAAGTATTAATTATTTCTTCACAATCTGTATTTTCAAAGTCAAATTCATCTTTAATTTCCACTGTTAATTCTGAAATACTATCAAAATCCATAATTTCCATAAGGTGTAAGTAATCCTTTAATTGTACTCGTCTAGTAGAATAAATCTGTGCCATTGTCTCTAATTCTTTAACTGAAAATTTAATTCTTCCATTTGAGGCTTGTATTAGTTTTAAGGTCTCTTCAAAATGTTCAGGTGCAATTTCATTTCTTTCAAGTGAAACAAAAACCTCTGGATTTATTCTTGATATAATATTTGGATTTGTTATATTACATTTTTGTAGTCCTAAATAATGTAAATCTTTAAATTTTTCGAATATTTTTGGATCTTGTTGTGATAAATCAATACCAGATAATGATAAATTTTCAATATCATTATTTAAATTTTCTAAAAATGATATGTCTAAATTTGAATATTGTGGTCCTCTTGCTTGCATAGAAAAGCTGAATAATTTTAAATGCATAACATTCAATATTTTAGATAATTGTTCAGTAATATTTTGCATTTCTTCTTCACTAATATCCCTTGATATTAAAGAGATTCTTAATGTATCTAATTTAGACAAAATTTTCTCTGGTATAGTTGCACTTAATCCATCTTCTGAATATTCAATTGGTCCATAATCTATTTTTTTATCTTTATCTTCTTCACTCCAAAATTGATTGTTATATTCTGATATTGATTGTTCTATACTTTCTAGAAGTCTCCAATTATCAATTACCATTTCTGCTCCTCGCTTTCATAATTATTGTATCATTTACACTTAAATTTGTCACTAAAATTTCCAAATATTTTTTACAATTCATAATCTTAATCTTTTTCTTCTCGTTTTACCTGCTTCTCATCATCTATTAAGGTATTATTCTCTCTTTCAAAATCTCTAATTAGATTATTTTCTGCTCCAATCTCAAACTTTTTACAAATCTATTTTTATAAATTTATATATATTTTATTTCAAATATTTTTTCGATTTCTTTTTTCTCTGATTTAATTCATTTTGCTTTTGTTGTTCTTGTTCTTGTTCCATAGCTTTATCATATTCTTGTTGCCACAAAATAGTACGTTTTTCAATTTTATAGCAATTTTGAATATCAGTATTTAATTGTTTTATTTTTGGAGCAAGTGTTTTAAGTTCTTCATCAAATTTAGCTATATCTTCTTGATTTGTAGATTTTTTCTTCTTTCTTTGTAAACTTTCTCTAGTTCCTTTTAAAGTTCTTACTTCATCTTCTAATTTGGTTCTAAAAGCGTTTAAATCATCTAATGAGGCAATTTTATTTTTAGTTAATAAAACTGCTTGTCTTGATAATTCATTCATATATTTTATTTCTATTCTCATTTCTTTAGTTATTGGAACTCTTGCTTTGCCAAAATCCATTTTAGCTGGTAATGGATCAATTTTTAATAATAAACAGAACAAAACATATAGTAATGGTAATTTCTTAATTTCATTTTTTCTTTTAATTTCTAATATTTTTATATATTCTTCTTTAGATATTCTATATTTCTTACCATATTGAGTTATACTTTTATTTTCATAGTCTAAAATTCTGTCTATAACCTTATCATGTGAATAATTATCTCCAAAAAAATTTTGTAAGTAAACTTTTCTATCTCTAGTATTATCAATAATCACAAGTCCTTGTTCATAGTTATTTGAGTAGTCATAACCTAATTCCTTCATTCGTTTTGCAAAATCTTTTTCATAAAGAGCCTCTGCAAGACATCTATCAACATCACTTTTTACCATCTGCATATATGGATTTTCTTTTGCAAATCTTTTATAGGCACCTTTATGTTTCCATATTTTATCTTCTAATACAGATAGTCCATAATATTGACAAATACAATCTGACACAATTCGCAAATAATCTCTTGATGCATGATAATCATAAAATTTTTTGCCTGTCTTTAATGACACAGAATTTATTACTATATGATTATGAACATTATCTGTATTAAGATGTGTTGCAACTACTACTTCAAAATCTTTGCCAAATATTTCATTTACATATTCTAGTCCAAGTTCGTGAGCAACCTCTGGTGTAACTTCTCCTTCTGCAAAAGATTGTATTAGATGATAACCTATAATTTTTTCTTTTCCTTTATTAAATCTATTTTTAGTAGCTATCATTTCTTCATAAGCAGTTTCAGGTAAACAATTTACACTAGATACATATTTCATTTCATCAGTCTTATCTCCATTCATTACATATTCAATTAGACCATTTAAATTTGTTGTTCTATTATATAACTCAGTAACTGCCATAAGCAAACCACTCCTACAAATATTTTTTTCTTAAATCAGCTATTATATCTTTAACATCTTTTTCAAAAACCTTTAATGAATCTACATCAATTACTCTTGTTTGATTTGCAACTCTTGCTATTTGATTTATATTTGTTGCTATACCTCTTAATTGTTCTAATATATCATAAAATTTTTCATCTGGTTTTTCTTTAATTTCTTTATTAAGAATACACATTCTAAAAAAACTAGATTCAGATATAAAACCGTCAAAACATTTTTCTTTTAATAATCTGTTTTCTTCTTCACTAAGATAGAAAGATTTTTTTATTGTTCTACTTCTCATATAATCGCCTCGCTTTCAATTCAATTTTGTTCAAAAAATTGATAATATATTTTGTAAAACTTTTTCTAAAAGTTTTGTTAAAGTCCAGTGTGTTTGAAAATGGACTTTTGGATTTGTGGGAGAACAAATTCACTGCTTGCATTTTTAAGTTGTCTTACTAGATTTAAGTACCATACTAGGTACATTATTGAACTTATAAATGCAATTTTTGCTCCAATATTAATGTTTATTTTAAAACTAATGACCAACTTATTTGCACAAATTGGTCATTAAAACTTAACAGAAGATTAGTTCTTTATTTACTATTTCCTCTGCAATATTTTTGTAGTTATTCATACATTTTACCCATTCTAATTGCTCCATTTTACCATCATAATAGACAGGAATACCATCTTTTTTAGCCATTTCTTGTATAATACTATGTACTTTTTGTTCACTATTTAAGTCAATTTCTTTTATATGTTTTGTTAGTTTCCCAGTCATTAATAGTTCGGTATAAAGTCCCTTTTTGTATCCTTTTAAGTATCTTAATCTAGCTCTACCATACTTACCTAAAGTAACTTTTTCAGTATTATCTACTGCAATATTAGGGTAATAATAATCACCAATTTTGGTATAATATAATCCATTGTTTTCATCATATATTAAATCTTTACCTACATTTTTATCTTCAATATTACTCATTTTATAAACCTCTTTTCATAAATTATTTTCATTTATTTTTGTTTTTCTTCTTTGTGTTATTTGGAGATACAACGTGCGTAACCACACTAAAATTAACATTACCATCTGGTTTTGCAAGATAATTTTTCATCTCTTTTATTGCAAAAAATCTAATTGGCTTTTCATTTTTCTTTATTTTAAAGCTAATTGCTTTATCTTTATATGTTGCAATTTCATTTTTTATTCCTTCAGTTTCATCAAATTCTTCGCCATTAAAATGGTATTTACCTAAATCAATATAATTTATATCAAGCTCTTTTTTCATTTCATCAAGATACTCATTAACCTGTTTATTATTTAGATTTATAGATGTACTTACATTTTGTAGTTTACCACTCTTTTCCATTTTAGAAGGTATATCAATAACACCTTTTTCATATAATTTATCTACTTGCTCAATAAATCCACTTCTTAAATTAATCTTCTCAATATTTATAGTACCATCATCATTTTTATTTAAAGCAACACTTTCTATAAACTTTGATATAAATTCCTGTTTTTCTTCTTTAGATTTCATAATCCATAAATTTAATATCATATCTTTATACATTTGTCCTTCTATAAGTGTTTCCTTTTCAATATCCCTTTGTGCAATTAAATGTGCTGGATTATATGATTCTTCTTTTAAATCAATAGAGTTTATTCTTTTGGTTTCTAAAACAGAGAGTCTTTCATCAATCACTTTAAAATCTTCTGCAAAATCATCCATTTCAACTATTCCATTCATATATGCCTTTTTTAATCTATCTTTTTGAGCCCTTAATTTTGTGATTTCTTGTTCAATTTCTTTTGCCTCGTCATCTTTCTTTTCGGATAATAATGGATAAAAGAATTTATTAACATGATAGTCATATTCAATAAAATCCAATATATAATCAATTAAAGTTCCTTCAACATCATCTTCATTAAAATAGATTTTACATTTTTCACAGGTATAATACATATACTTAGACTTTTTACCACCAGAACCTTTGCCTGTCATCATTTTTCCGCACTTTGGGCATATAAGTTTTTGAAAGAAAATATAAATACGATGTCTTGAATAAGACCTTTGATTTTTACCTTTTTGATTTTGAGTGTCTTCCCACATTGCTCGAGATATAATAGGTGGAACAACATTCATATAGATTTCACTTTCTCTGTCTTTATTCTTTTTATATCTTTCAAAATCGCCCATATAAATTCTATTATTTATAATTTTTTCAATAGTGGAATCACACCACTTAGATTTTACAGGAGATGGTACATTTTCATCATTTAAAATATTTGCAATTTGTTGATAAGACTTTCCTTCAAGATATAATTGATAAATTCTAATTACTATATCTTTTGTTGAATTATCAACTTTAATTGTTTTATCAGTATCTCTATAATAACCAAAAGGGCATGGTCCAGGTATGTGACCTGCCTTAATTGCACCACCTAAACCAAATTTAGTCCTTTCAGATACTATTTCAATTTCAAGTTGTGAAAGTACAGTTAGCATACGGACGAAGAAGCGACCGATTTGCTGTGCTTGTATTAACATCATCTCTATCACATATTAAATAACAATGATATTGCTCTAATGTACTAATCAATGTTTCCAAATCTTTCACACTACGAGTTACTCTATCAAGTTTATATGCAACTATATAATTAATTTTTCCAGCTTTCATATCTTCAAGCATTTGTTGGAATTGTGGTCTATGTGTAATATCTTTTGCAGATATTCCTGCATCTTTATATACTTTATAAACCTCATATCCTTTATATTTACATAGAGCTTCAAGTTTTTCTTTTTGTTCTCCTAAACTAAAACCTTCTCTTGCTTGATCTTCTGTGCTTACACGAATATAAATTCCTGCAACATTCTTTTTCTCATTACATTCAAGTTCAGTAATTTCCATTAAACGACCTCCAAATTTCTAACAAAAAGAGTGTTAGAATAGTAAATTTACCAACTAACACCTAAATTATTATTATAAATTATGTCTTACTTAAAAACAAAAATAACTTTTAGTATTAATTAGCCTTGATAATTTCTCTTAAACTTGAGAGAGGGTACTTGTTTGTTAAATCGTTTATGTAGAAATAGTCGTGAGAATTAAAGAATAAATATGTTTTATTTTTAATTATAGCTTTATGTGGTTCTACATAAGCAACATTAAACTTTTCAAGTCTTCTCAAATTACCGTTCTTTATCTTTGGTTCACAATTACTAAAAGTGCAAGCCCATTTGATTTTTGAAAGTAATTCATTTTGAATAGTTATTTCTTTTTTAACTGCTGATATCATATCACAAAATCCTCCTTTTTTCAATATTTTGAGGCTTTTTTTACCTTTTTATGGAATTTTTCTAAAAAGAATAAAAAAATAAGCCAATGTAAATTGACTTTTTAAAATGATATGATATTCAATTTTTGGATTACTTTGAACTCGCTTATAGCAATGCTTTTCACGAGTTCGAGTAAATCCACCTTTGGTGCGATCATATTGAATCGAACCATTAACACAAGGGCTTTCACTCCTCTGTTATCTTATATATTCTATAGAAAATTTTTAAGTTCCTCATAACTTTTTTCTTGCATTTTTACAAAATCACACAAAAGAGTGTGAATATCTGCATCTATGTGTGGATTTTGATTAATAAGTCTTCTTCCTTCAATAACTCCCATATTTGTACCATTTAGAAGAAGTTCAGAAATATTTGAATTACTCTGATCAGACATAACTTTCATTTGAACTCCCCACCAAGTCATTAGTTTATTCATTGCGCTTGCCTCATGTGGTTCTTTATTCGAAGGCATTCTTTCATATAAATTATTTGCTCTATTAGAGATTTCTTGATATTTAGCATATTGTGCATTTAAAACTTCTCTAAAATTTTCATCTCCTACTTTTTTTTCTACAAATTGAATTGCGTCCATCCCCATAGTTGCACCTTTATTTACTTCATCAAGCACATTTAAATCATTCTCATTCATAAAAAAATCAATCCTTTCTTTTCTCTTTGTTTAACAGCTTTGCTAGTTTTAAAAAAAATTTTTTCTTTAAAATAAAAGTCATATTCCCCGTGTTTATTAATATATTTTTCACAAAAATTTGAAAAATATTCAAAAAACACTTGACAATTGAAAAAAAAGATAGTATACTAGTTATTGTCAAATGAAATGGTCGCTTAGCTCAGCTGGGAGAGCATCTGCCTTACAAGCAGGGGGTCATAGGTTCGAGCCCTATAGCGACCACCATTTATATATAAGAAAGTTGCTTAGATATTGCTTAAATTGTTAAACAATCATGCAAATCAAAAAAACTTTTTAATATATACGGCCTGGTAGTTCAGTTGGTTAGAATGCCGCCCTGTCACGGCGGAGGTCGACGGTTCGAGCCCGTTCCAGGTCGCCATTTTTTTATTAATTTGCAAAATACAAAACTTATAGTTATATTTCAAAATATATGTTATTAAAATTTTAAATTAAATATGGCTTCATAGCTCAGTTGGTAGAGCAGAGGACTGAAAATCCTTGTGTCACTGGTTCAATTCCAGTTGAAGCCACCAACGACGTATTAATATTCTAACTCACTTGAATTTTATTCAAATGAGTTAGAATTTTTTTTGATAAGTATAAAAATAAAGCTTTGATTTTTATACTTATCAAAGCTTTATTTTAAATTAACAATATTTTTCTAAAAACTCTGTTGCAGTCATTATTTCTGGTTTATCTATATCAATATATTCCAAATCTTTATCTCCAGTTATAAAAATATCTACATCAGATACTATTGCAGAATTCAATATTGGTAAATCTTTTGGGTCTCTAATATCTATTGAGTTCTTATCAACTATTTCTTTTGGAGTATAATTTAGTTCATAAGGTATTTTATATAAAAATCTAGCTAAATCGCGACTTTACTAGGAAACTTTCTTTCAACTACATTTTCTAATTCTTCGATGACATATGAACTTAATACCAAAGTGTGTTTATCACATATGTTTACTAGCATTTGTTTAAGCTTTTCACTATTAAAAATAACAATAGAAATTAATATGTTTGTATCTAGCATTATTCGCATATTTTTTTATTTCCTTCTTTCTTTTCTGAAATCTTTTATCATTTTTACAACATCTTCTTCTGTTTTAAGTCCAAGTCTTTCAGCTTCACCATCAAAGGCATTCCTTACTTCATCAATTGCTAGAGATACAGGATTTACTACAATAAAATTTCCATCTTTTTCTACAAAAGCAACTTTGTCACCATCTTTTAAATTTAGTATTCTTCTTATTGAGATAGGTAATGTTATTTGACCTTTTGAAGTTATTTTGGCTAATTCCATAAAATCACATCCTTTCAATTCATTGTATTCCTTACTTATATTATACGCTATTTTGTTAAATTTAGCAATATTTTTTTAAAAAACATTAAAAAATATAATTTAATCTCTACTAGAATTTTTCCTAAAAATTTTCCAACGACCTCTCTGCCATTTTTTGATATTTCAATTTTTTATCTTTTATTTTTTCATCTAATTCAGGCACTATTCCAAAATTTGCATTCATTGGCTGAAATCTATCATTTTCTGTAGAAATATATTTAGCTAATGCTCCAATAATTGTAGTATTTTGAAAGTTAACTTTTTCTAAGTTTTTATATTTTGCAATTGCATTTAGAGCAGAAACCATTCCTGAAGAAATTGACTCAACATACCCTTCTACTCCTGTTATTTGTCCTGCAAAGAAAATATTTCTGTTTTTCTTTAAGTTATATGTTTCATCTAAAAGTGTTGTAGAATTAATATATGTATTTCTGTGCATAACTCCATATTTAACAAAATCAGCATTTTCTAGTCCTGGAATTAAGCTAAATACTCTTTTTTGCTCCCCAAATTTTAAATTTGTTTGAAATCCAACTAAATTATATATTGTCCCTTCTGTATCATCTTGTCTTAATTGAACCAAAGCATAAGGTCTTTTGGCTGTTCTCGGATCATCAAATCCCACAGGCTTTAATGGTCCATATCTTAAAGTATCTACTCCCCTTTTTGCCATAATTTCCACAGGCATACACCCTTCAAAAATCTCTCTTTTTTCGAAATCATGAAGTGTTACAACCTCTGCATTTATTAGTTCTTTATAAAAAGTCTCATATTCTTCTTTACTCATAGGCAAATTAATATAGCTTGCATCTTGACTTTCAAGCCTTTTTTTCCACTCCTCTATAGTCTCATCTTTTTGCTTTTCTTCTTCATATCTATTGCCAAAAAATGCGATATTAAAATCTATACTTTCTTTTGTAACAATTGGTGCTGCTGCATCATAAAAATAAAGCTTATCTTGCCCTGTTATTTCTTGAATTTCCTTTGCAAGAGGTTCAGATGTTAGAGGACCTGTTGCTATAATTACAATTCCATCTTTTGCTAAATCTTTTATAGATATGTCCTCCCCTACTTCTTCATTAAAAATTTCTATTAGTTCATTTTGATTTATGTGAGCTGTTACCTTTTCAGCAAATATTTCCCTATCTACTGCTAATGCTTGTCCTGCAGGCACACTTGTCTCATCTGCAATTTTTATTAGCAATGAGTCTAGTCTTCTAAGTTCTTCTTTTAATAATCCACATGCATTTGTTAATAAATTTGATTTAAAAGAATTGCTACATACTATTTCCGCTAAGTTTTTGTTACTATGTGCAGGAGTATATTTTTTAGGCTTCATTTCATATAACTTTACCTTTATTCCATGCTTTGCAATTTGGTATGCCGCTTCTGTTCCGGCTAATCCCCCACCTATTACTGTTATATAATCTTTCATTTTGGCTTGTATTCCTTTCCTATTTGCTATATAGTTATTTTAATACCTAATGCCTTTGATGTCAATATTTTACAGACTTTCTTAAAATTATTTTCTATTTTGATTGATTTTTATTGCTTTATGGTTTATAATATAATTGCTTATGCCTTCATAGCTCAGTCGGTAGAGCGTCGCCTTGGTAAGGCGGAGGTCACGGGTTCGATTCCCGTTGTAGGCTCCAATAACGAATCTGTTCGAACTTTTTGAATAGAGATACAAATATCATTCTGAAAATGGATGATATTTTTTTATTGCCCAAATGTCATCCGATGGAAAGGATGGTGTTTTAAATGAAGATAATTAAAGAAGAATTACAATTTGAGGAAAGTCTAAAACAAAGGCTAGAATTCATATGTGAGTTTGCAAAAGTTGCTCCAATATTTATCAATGGCAGTATTAGAAAGATAGAAAATACTAATCTTTCGTACATTGAGCCACATAGAGTAATTATAAAAGATACAACATTTCTAGTTTTCAATTATTCTAATGATGTGTATATTTCAAATCTTTCTAAGAAGATAAAATTATCTGAATTAGAAGAATATTTGAAAGATATTTGATTGGAATAGTTGAAAATAGAGTATTTGAAAAAATATATTGTTTGTAAAAATTTGACATTTCTAAAAATTGTGATATAATGTTTATGTAAACAGCATCAATAAAAGTATTGTTTATTAAATATTAGGAGATAAATTATGATTTTATTAGAATTAAAATTATATTTAAAAATAAATAAATTTGAGAGATGTCATTAGCCTTAGTTTGTGCTTTTGATGTCTTTTTTTTGTTAGATTTTATGATTGGAGGTAGTAGAAATTGAACGAAGATAAGAAAAAATGTGGATTGTATATGAGGGTATCAACAGATGACCAAGCCAAAGAAGGATTTAGTTTGCCAGAACAAAGAGAAAGATTAGAGGCTTTTTGTAAATTTAAAAATTATGAAATTATAGATTATTATGAAGATGCAGGAATATCAGCAAAAGCAGGTAATCATAGACCAGAATTTGAAAGATTGAAAAAAGATATAAAATCTAAAAAGATAAATACAATTGTTGCTCTAAAACTAGATAGAATAACAAGAAGTATTTATGATTGGGAAAATTTAATAACTTTTCTAGATGAAAATGATGCCTACCTTGATTGTGCAAATGATGAAATAAATACTACAACAGCAAATGGTAAGATGATTTCACGACTTTTAATGAGTGTTAGTCAAAATGAAATTGAGAGAACAAGTGAGAGAACAAAAGTAGGAATGGCTGGAGCAATTAAAAGTGGACACATTCCCCATAAAGCACCATTAGGGTATAAACACGAGGACAAGAAATTAGTTATAGATTATTCTACAAAAGACATTGTAGTTAGAATATTTGAATTGTATTATAATGGCTACTCTTATCAAAAAATAAGTAATCTATTCAATGAAGAAAAAGTATTAGGAAAAGATAATTGGCGAGATTCAACTATTGTAGGAATTATTGAAAATGAAATTTATAAAGGCGATTTTATACACGGAAAGAAAACAAAACACCCTACCTATTATGAAGATGTTGTTGAGCCAATTATCTCAAAAGAAATGTGGTCTGATTGTCAAGTACAGAAAAAGAAAAATTCTAGAAGTTATAAAAGAACTCTAACCTATTTATATTTACAGAAACTAAAATGTCCAAAATGTAATCGCATTTTAGGTGGTAAGGCTACAACAAAGAAAAATGGAAATGCTTACTTTTACTATTATTGCCACGATTGCAGAATACAATTTAAGGAAAATTTAATAACAGATTATTTCAGCCAATTTATAGATGAATTAACTGAATATGACTCTGTTGTAAATCAATTTTTCTTGCCTATGATAAAGCAAAAATTTGATGAACCAAAAGAACAATTAGAAAAAGAAATAAATGAACAAAATAATAAATTGGAGAGAATTAAAAAAGCATATATCAATGGCGCTTTTGAATTAAAAGAATATAATGAAGAAAAGAAAATTGTAGAAAAGGCTATTGCTGAACTAGAAACTCAATTAAATAATACTGATTGTGCAGAAGAATTAAGATTTACCCCAAAAGATATTTTATTAAAAAGAGATATAGATTATATAAATAAACTAAAACTCAATAAAGAATATAAAGAAAGAATTAAAACTTGGAAAGATTACACAAGAGAAGAACAATCTGAACTTATAATGAAATATGTTGATGATATTGAACTTGCTCTTATAGGAAATGTAATAACAGTAAAACAAATAAATTTTAGAAATTCAATTTGCAGACCTTGTAAAGAACTATATGCTAATGGATATATAGATACTACAAAACCTACTCTATTTGGAAATGTTTTAGGAAGTGTAAGATTTAGTAACTATTTGCCAGAAAAAGAAGTTGGAGAAATTATAATGAGATTAAGACAATACTATGATGTGCATTATACAGAAGCTACCTACTATGTGCAAGACCAAGTATTTTACTTTAATTTTAAAGAAGATAATTCTGCTATTGTCAGAGTGTTTCCTTTAAAAGATTATTACAAATTAGATCCAGACAATAAAATGGAAACTTATAAATTTGGAATAATCTATATAAATGAAGATGATAAATTTCAAATGCAAGAAATAGATACTGCATTTGACTATATACCAGATGAAACGAATGATAGTGTAATCTATACAAAAGCCCCTACCCCTATTCCTATAGGTGTAAAGCCAGTAAAATACTCCGAAGACAAATCAGAATAATTATTGCAATACTTCTTACAAAGGCTTGACTATTGCAACAAGCAAATTAGCGAATACAAATTTATATTTGCGTTAGCAATATAAATTTTGTGTGAGGTAATTTGAATAAATTTTCTCCCATTTGGAGAGAAAATTTATCGCCTCGCAGAGCCCCCTGTTTTGATAGAATGTCAAAACAACCAGGGGGTTAGATGATTAGTCATAGCCTAATCATCTTTGCTACGAAGCCTATTCTAAAGTAGATTTTATAGGAGGAAAAATATGGTCGAAGAATTAGCATACTCTATCCATCTAGGTACTGATAGAAATAAAACAACAAAAGCAAAAGAAATTGCATCAACAACTGCATCTGGAGAAACATCATTTTCAAATAATGCAATACAAAATGCAACACAGTTATCAAAAGTAAATAAACACAATTTAAGAGACTATGACAATATGAAAGATAAGATTTGCACAATATATGGAACAGATAATTTATATAGAGATGTTCAGCAACTATATTTACAAGAATTTGAACAATCAAGAATTGAATACAACAATAAACAAACTCGTGAGGATAGAAAAATACAAAACTATTTTAAGCACATTTCAGATAGTAAATTGTGGGACTTGGCTTGTGAAATAATAATAGAGCTTGGAGATATGGATTTTTGGAATGGTAAAAATGACGAATATAGATTTAAAATGATTGATGTGTATAGAGAGCAAGTTGAAGATTTAACTAAAATTGTACCAAACTTTAAAATAGCAAATCGGAACTATACATTTCGATGAAGTCAGTCCACATATTCATATAGTTGGAGTTCCTGTAAGTGATGATAATAAAAGAGGAATGAAGAAACAAGTTGCAAAATCTAAAATCTTTAACAGAGAGTCATTAACAGAGTTACAAGACAAGATGAGAAATTGCTGTATAAAATCGTATAACAAATATTATGAAAAGAATTCTATTCTTAAACAAAAGCAAAAAGGCAGAAATCAAGATATAAAAGTAAAAGATATGGAAGATTACAGAGAAATAAAAAATCAAATTGCTAAAAAAGAAGAAAAATTGCAAGAAGCAAATAATCAAACGCAAAAACTTGATATTGCAAGTAATAATATAAATGAAATACTAGATAATTTAAAACCTACTAAACTTAATAAAAATAATATGCTTATTTCAAGCGAGAATATAGAAATTATTAAAAATTATACAAGAGATGTAAAAGATACCACCAAAACAATTAGAAATGTAAATGACTTAAATATGGCGATTAGAGTTTTTGAACATTCAGCCTTTGAAGTACAAAAAGAAAATCGTTCTTTAAAATATGAATTAGAACTAAAAGATGAAGAAATCGGAAAATTAAAAAGCGAAAATTCTAAAAAAGATAAAATTATAAATAAATTACAAACTGAAAAGGAAAGCCTAAAATATCAATTACAGAAATTCAAAGGATTTTGGCATAAAACTATAAAATATTTTCAAGATAAAATAAATTATAATGGAGATAAGAATTTTATTGAAGTTGCAAAAGATTTATTTATAAATAAAATCTTTGACAATCACGAATACGAAATAGTTAATGACAGAAGAAAAAAAGTAAAAACAATAGATGAAATTCAAACAATGACAGGCAAAAAGAAAAATAATATGGAATTGAAATAGGAGATGAATTTTAATATGGAAAATGAAAATGTTAAAAATTTAATAAATATGATTGATAAAATGGATATAAAGGACAAATTAAGACTTGCAATTTGTATGAGCCAAGACAAATGGTCTGGACTAAAATTTAATACAGCAGAAAACTATGAGAAATTTGATAATATGCTAAAAAGCATAGACGAAGAATATAGAACTACAAATATAAATATGGCAAAGTATTTTAATGTAATGTTTACAGAGACTAAAATAATGGAATCGCCTGTAGAGCAACAAAATCAATTAGCATTATATTTATTTAATAATATAAAATTGGAAAAATAAGTAAAAAATTACAATGTTCGCTTGTTTTTTAGTATAAATCAGAGTATAATGTAAACATCCTTTTCATAAAGGAAATCTTTTTGGAGGGGGTGAAGCTATATGACCAATGCAGAACTAATCTTGAAATTAGTTGAAATGCTTATTGAATCTGAAAAGAAACAACAAGCAGAAAAAGCTAATGGACAGAATGGTCAGAGCAAGGATTAGTACATAACTAATCATAAAGGGATAGTAACTTCCATTTGCTATTCCTTTATTTTTATGCAAAACAAAAGAGATGCCTTCTTCCATTGCACCTCTTTCTAACTATATGACTTCTGCAGAACTTTAGTCAATTTTTAAGCTACTTATATTTTACTACGAAAAAATGATTTTGTCAAACATTTTTCAAATACTTTTTCATCATAGTTGCTACAATTAACGTAATTTATAAAAATCAAAAAATTAAAATATTATAAATATTAATTATTTGCCATATATTTTACTAGTTGAATTACAGAATTTCTTTCTTTTTCAGTCAATTTTATAAAATCTTCTAAAAAATTTTCAGATAAATTATTGGTATTATCAAATAATTTTGTATCTATAATTTGAGATAAAGAAACTTTCAATGCATTACAAATATCTATTAATGTAATTGTTGTAGGCATACAATTACCCATTTCCAATTCATATATATGATTAGCAGATAAATTGCTTTTTTCAGCTAAATCTTCTCTTGTATATCCTTTTTTCTTTCTATATTGATATATATTTTCTCCAATATATTTTGCTATTTTTGATTTTCTATCTTTATTTTGTTCTGTCATTTTCTTTCTCCTATACATATTATTTAAAATTATTATATTATTAAAAGCTTATATTCTAAACAATTTATAGGTGTAAAATAGTTGATATTAACATATAAAGAATTAGAAAAATACATTTTAAAAATTAAAATAAAAAAAAAAAAGAGAAAAAAATGTAAAAAGCTATTTACAAAAATTATCTAAAAGTGTATAATAAAATTGTTATAAATTTAGGTCTTTTACAAAAGACAAGAAAGGAAGTTCCTAATTATGAAAAATTGTAGAAAAAATGCTCAAAAGAGCAGTAATGGTATTACTTTGATAGCCCTTGTTATAACTATTATTGTCCTTTTGATTTTGGCTGGAATATCAATTTCTATGCTATCTGGAGATAATAGTATTTTACAGAAAGCTACAGATGCTAAAACATACACAGAAAGAGCAAGTGTGATAGAACAAGCTCAAACCGATGTATTAGGATACCAAGCAGAAAATAAAGGTGGAGATTTAGAAAAATCTCAATTAAAAACTGTATTAGACAGATATTTTAAAGATGTACCAGATGAATTACCAGATGGAGATAATTTATTAAATTTGGAATTAAATACTCTTGATAAATATGGAAAGCACACAATAACAATATCTGAAATTTACAAAGGAGCAATATCAAATGAAAACCAGTTATCAGATTTGGAAAGATTAAAACAGTATTTTGGCAACAATAACAATTTTGATGATGGCGATTTCTTAGATAATGATGAATTAGGAATAAAAGGAAACGATTTATCTTTTATAGCTGACAGATATTCTGGTAAAGATGAGCTTTACTATAATTATTATGAATATAAAGAAAAAATATTTAGAGTAACATGGGATGATGATAATGAAATTTGGACAGGTGAAGTAATTACAGCAAAAATAACAGGAAGTAAAGGTTTGTGCAAACTTGATGATTCTATTGATATATTCATCATTGATGGTAATATATATAGTTCTGATAACTATTCTACTCAAAATGATGATAATTTTGGTACAGTATATGTATGTAGAGTATATGATGATGATGACAATTATCTTGGAGTAGCATATTATACAGAGGGTGGCGATCCTGTGATAACATCAATATTTAGTGTAAGTTATGGATCGACTTATAATATTGAAAATTACGGTTGGAGTGACTATATAAATGGATATTTGAAAAATGAAGAATTAGAATATATTTCTCAAGATACTAGCATAGTAACAATAAATGCAAATGGAGATATTACAGGAACTGCATATAATGGAGGAAATACAACAATAACAATAACAGGAAAGACAACAGGAAAAAAAATAATTATACCTGTTAGATGTTATGGAGAAGTACATTAGAGAAGATATAACAAAGTTTTTCAAAATATTATTAATTTATATTTATAATTATTGCTACTCTAACTATGAGAAAAGAATAAAATGGAAATAACCTTTTAGAATATATAAAATCTATTGATATTTGTATCAATCGTAAGTGGAGCAAAAAGTTGTAAATATCTACGACAATCGCTCCATACTAAATACATTGATTTCTCGCATTTCAATGTATTTTTATTTTTTAGTCACTTTGTCACTTTAGTATCATTTTTATTACTTTATTTAAAAAATCGTTGTCAAAATTAATGTAAAAAAACTAGCCCCTAAAATTTTAAGGCTAGTTATTTTTATTTTTTTCAGTATCTTCTTTGACTCCTGTTAAAATATTAGATAAAAGTTGTGACAAGTTATCTGTAAATAAATATTTAACTATGATTGTTACTAATGAAAAAATCTCTGCTATTGTAGCTGTTATAAAAATATTAAATGTTGTATCTTGAAAATTTAATATATTAACACCACGTAAAATAAAAATTACATTCATTGTTAATAGCTGAAATACTAATATCACTATTAATATAATAGAATATCTTTCTTTTAAATGATTATCATTCTTACTTCTCTCAGTATATATATTAGCAATATCTTTATATACTTTCCATTTATTTCTAGCTACAAATGCACCTATATCTGTTTCTTCTTCTGTTTCCTCTACTTCTTTAATGTTTTCATTATCTTTTTCTTCAATTTTTAAAAGCTTTTCATTAAAATCATCAATTTTTACTTTATTTTTTTCTAATAATTCGTTCATTTTAAATTAATCCTAGTATATCCAATCTAACGGTCATAGCAGAATTTGAAACTTTAAATAGTTTTGCAAGCTTCTCTGTAGATTGCTCTACTTCAAATACTTTTTTTAATACCATTTCATTCATTAGCAAAGCTCCTGCGAAATAATCTATTTCATTTTCACTTGTAAGTTTTGCTTGAACTTCTTGATCTAGTTCTTGAGATACATATGAAGAGCTTGGACTTGATCTGTATAATGTATCTACATGTATTTTTGATGATTTTAAAACTTCATTATCTAGAAAGAAATGTCCTAATTCATGAGCTAATGTAAATCTTTTTCTTTCTTCTGGTTCATTTTTATTTAGTAAAATAGAAAACTTTCCATCTACATATCTTATGGCACCTGATACATTTTCATTTCCTAATTTTTGAAAATCAGCATCATAAACAATAATTCCATAATTACTAGCTATTTTTAATAAGTTTACAGGAATTTTATACATGTCATTGTTAAACAATATTTGTGATGAAATAGCTTCAAGTTCTTTTCTTCTATTTTTACTAATCATACAAAATCCCTCCTCTTCTTATTATATGTTTCTTTTTATTATTAAATCATGGTTGTTAATTTTTGTCAATACCCTTTTTAATTTTAGAATGCTATATTAATTGCCCTTAAATAAGGCATTATCATATATTTTTTAAACACTAGCTTTTTCTTTTTCCTTCTCTGCCAATTCTTCATCTAGTGTTTTTTCCAATAATTCTGGATGCCTTAAATATCTTGTAAGCATTTTAAAAGAATGCGCATAATAATATCCGTCACAAATTCTCTCATCTCCTACAAATGCAAGATTAACGCATTTTTCTTTAACAACTTCGTCATCTTCAAAAACATAAGATTTTTTCTTCTTTCCTACTGCAAAAAATAAACTTGTAGTTCCAAAATTATATATGTGGTGATAAATTGAATCTATTCCAAGTGAACCTACATTTGTAACAAACGCACTTGTATGAAAAGGACTTATTTCTATAATCTTTTTTGGCAGTCTTCCTTTATTGTCTAAATGCACTAATAATCCTACTACAAATTTCAAAAGTCCTGTTGGTATTTTTGATAAAAAATCTGCTGTTTTATCTGTACCATTTTCATTTTCTTGTGATTTATTTTCTGCTATCATTTTTTGTAATTTGTCTTTAACCTCAAAAAGATTCTCTTTTCCAGTAAATGGCACTTTTATTGTAGTCTCTTCTCCCTCATCTGTAAGAGATTTTTTTATAGACATACAAATTGTAATTCCATTTCTTTGATATGCTCTTCCATTTTTCGCAAATCTATTAAGTGCAGGTCTTTGTCCTAGAATTCTTACAATTCCAGCAAAAACTACATCTATTAATGTAATTCTTATTCCTTCCTCATTTTTCTTGCTTATGTATTCTTCTATTGCAGCTATTGGTACATCTTGGTTAAAAAACACCTGACTATCTGATCTTTCTTTCATAAGCATTGGCATAAGCTTAAATTCAGCAGGCATAGATTTTAACTCTACTCCATCGCTTCTTCTTCCAAACATTTTATTTTCCCCTTTTATTTCTGTATTATTATTTATTAATATATATTTTTAAAATTTATGCGCCGGAACAAAGTGACATAAGTCATGAATTGTAAAAATATATATTGATTAAAAATAAATAGCCTTTACATATTTATTATAATATATTGTTTTGTATTTTTCAATTACACTTTTTGGTAATTGTTATTTATTCTCTTTCTTAGTTATTGCTTTTAATGCTTTTTCTCTTGGCATAACAATCACATGTCCACAATTTGTACACTTTAGTTTAAAATCCACACCTACTCTAGTTATTTCCCATAATTTGCAGCCACAAGGGTGTGGCTTCTTTGTTCTAACTATATCTCCTATATTATATTCCATGATTTCTCCTTCAGGTTCTTTTTGGGGACGGTTCCTTTTTTCCTCCGTCCCAAAAATCCACCTTAGTTCTCCATAGCCTTTTTTAATCTATTTATAACACTTGTCTTTCCTAAAACTTGCATTATTTCATACATATCTGGAGTGTTTGTTCTTCCTGTTAATGCCACTCTTAAAACTGTACTTACATCTCCAACATGAGCTTTATACATATCTGGATTTGCTTTAAATTCTTTTACTTCTCTTGCATATCCCATTTCTCCTGCTAAGTCTTTTATTTTATCAAACCAAGCTTGTTTGTCATCATTTTCGTCATAATATTTTTCTATATATAACTCTAAAATTTTGTTAATACTTTCTTTGTCTGAAATTACTTGATATGGATATTCTTGTTTGCTGTTTAAGAATTTATCATCATACATATATATAATGTTTTCTTTAACATCTGACCATTTTGCAATATCTTTTCTAGGTTTTGCATTTCCTCTTTCTATTCCTAAAACTTTTAAAGAATAATCTTTATCTGAAAGCATTTCTACTAATTCGTTGTCATGTTTTTGAGCCCATTTTAAAGATTCATTATATACTTCATCAGCAGTAAATCTTGAAATTACTATTTTTGAAACATCAGCAAGTTTTACCATATCAAATAAGGCACCACTAACGCTCATTTTGTTTAGATGAAAATCGAAGTCATCTATAGATAAATCTTTATTTTGTCTTCTCCAATTTTCAAAAGTTGAGTTTGCAATATTTAACAAATACTCTTTAACTGCAAGGCTTGGAACTCCTATTTCTTCATAATATGAAGCTGCAGCTTCTGGGTCTTTTCTTTTACTTATTTTACGTTTATTTCCATTATCATTTTTTAAAAGTGTTGGTGTATGTGCGTATCTTGGAGCTTTAAATCCCATTTCTTGGAATAGTTGCAAATGAAGTGGAACTGAAGAAAGCCATTCATCACCTCTTGTTACAATTGTTGTACCCATTAAATGGTCATCTACTAAATGTGCAAAGTGATATGTAGGAAGCCCATCTGCTTTTATTATTACTATATCTTGATCATTTTCTGGAAAGTCTACTTTTCCTTTTATAATATCTTTGTGTTGAATTTTCCTATCTTCTCTACCTGGTGATTTAAATCTTATAATATATGGAACTCCTGCTTTTATTTTTTCTGCTGCTTCGTCTAATGGTAAATTTCTATATTTTGCCCATACTCCATAATATCCTGTTCTAACTTTTGCAGCTTCTTGTTTTGCTCTCATTTCTTCTAACTCTTCAGGTGTGGCAAAACATGGATATGCTTTTCCTTGCTCTAACAAATATTTTGCATAAGCTTGATAAATATCTTTTCTTTCAGATTGCTTATATGGTCCATAAATTCCTATTTCTTCTGTCTCTGAAATCATTCCCTCGTCAGGCTCTAAATCAAAAGTCTTTAATGATTCTATAATTTGTGAAATTCCACCTTCAATCTCTCTTTTTTGGTCTGTATCTTCTATTCTTAAGAAAAACACTCCACCTGTTTGTTTTGCAAGTTTTTTTGCAATTAATGCTTGGTCAATTGTTCCTATATGTACATTTCCTGTAGGACTTGGTGCTACTCTTAAAACTTCTGCTCCTTCAGGTAAATTTCTTCTTGGATATTTTTCTTCATAATATGAAATCTCCTTTGCATCTGGGAAAATCATATCTGCTAATTCTTTATAATTCATTACATTTCCTCCCTTTAATAATTCTATATTATGCTAATTTATCTTTGTATATTTTATCTTTTTAATTATGACGATATTATATACTATATTCAAAAAAATATCAAGTCTTTTGACATTTTATGTAAAATGTAAAAAACTAGACTTAATGCCTAGTTTTTATTTTTTCAGTTCTTGCTTTTGGTGTAATCCATATTATTGGAATTTTATATTTAAAACCTCTTGCCTTAAAGTCATCATCTCCTGTTATCAATACTCTTTCTTCTTTATTAGCAAGTTCAAATACTTGATTATCTGTTATTCCTTTATGTATATCATTAATATGTTTTACATCATTTAGACCTAAACTAATTAATCCATCTTTGATTTTTTTAGCTACATTTTCATCTAGTAAAACTTTCATTAACCGTTCATCACAACCTTTAATATAAAATAAATCGTATTTATTTTATTAATCTCATACATTATCGCATATATAATTTGTTCTCTACTTTCAATTGTAGGATATTGTTCACATATGAATATTGATCTAAAGCAAAAGGAGGTGGCTGTGCCACCTCCTTTTGCTATTGTTTCTTCTATATTTTATACTTCCATCACAATCGGAATAATCATAGGGTTTCTTTTTGTTTTTTCAAAAATATAATCTCTTAAATTGTCTCTAACAATATTTTTAATTGTAGTCCAATCTGTAATCCCCCTATATTCGCATTCTCTAACTTCTTGTCTTACTTCGTTTTTAATGTCTTCCATAACACTTTCAGAATCTTTAACATAAATAAATCCTCTTGTTATAACATCTGGTCCTGCCACAACTTCTCCTGAAGATCCTTCTAGTGTTAAAACTACAACAATTAATCCATCTTGAGATAGATGTTGTCTATCTCTTAAAACAACATTTCCAACATCTCCAATGCCAAGTCCATCTACTAGTATTCTTCCTGATGGTACATTTTCTGCATATTCTGCACTTTCTCTATTCATTTCCAAAACGAGACCATTGTGTAACATAAATATATTTTCTTTTGGAATTCCAACAGATTTTGCAGTTTCACTATGTGCAATCATATGTCTATAATCACCATGAACTGGTATAAAATATTTTGGTTTTACAAGTGAAAGTATTAATTTTTGTTCTTCTTGGCAAGCATGTCCTGAAACGTGAATATCTTCTAATGCACTATATACAACCTCTGCGCCAATTTGCATTAAGTCATCTATAACTTTAGAAACATATTTTTCATTACCAGGAATTGGTGTTGCTGAAATTATTACTAAGTCATTTTGTGTTATTTTAACTTTTTTATGTGTTCCTGTTGCCATTCTAGTTAAAGCAGACATCGCTTCACCTTGGCTTCCTGTTGTAATTATTACTAATTGATTATCTGTGTAATTATTTATCATATCTATATCTATAAATAGATTATCCGGACATTTAATATATCCTAATTCTCTCGAAGTATTAATCATATTTATCATACTTCTACCACATACAGCAATTTTCCTTCCATATTTAACCGCTGAATTAACAATTTGTTGAACTCTGTGAACATTTGAAGCAAATGTTGCAACAACTATTCTTTTTGTACAATGCATAAATAACTTGTCAAACACTTCTCCTACAGAACTTTCAGACATTGTATATCCTTTTCTTTCTGAGTTTGTACTATCTGACATTAAAGCTAAAACACCTTTGTTTCCTATTTCTGCAATTCTTCCTAAATCCATAATTTTTCCATCTATAGGAGTAAAGTCAATTTTAAAATCTCCTGTATGCATTATTGTTCCAACAGGTGTATTTATTGCAAACATTACAGAATCCGGAATACTATGTGTACTTCTAATAAATTCTATTTTGAAACATCCGAGTTTAATTGTTTGACCTTGTTCAACAACATGTAATTTTGTAGAATTCACTAAATTATGCTCTTCTAATTTGTTTTTTATAAGACCAATTGTAAGTTTTGTTCCATAAATTGGAGTATTTAGTTGCTTTAAGAAATATGGTATTCCTCCAATGTGATCCTCGTGTCCGTGTGTAATTACCAATCCTTTAAACTTTTCTTTATTGTTTAAAATATATGTTATATCAGGAATTACTAAATCCACTCCTAACATATCATCTTCTGGAAAAGATAGACCACAGTCAACCGCTATCATATCATCTCCATATTCAAATATTGTAATATTTTTACCTATTTCGTGTAATCCTCCTAATGGGATTATTCTAAGTTTTGGTCTTTTAAATCCAAATTGCTCTTCTTCATTGTTTTTTGTTCTAGTAATTCTTGCGCTTGTACTAGCACCTGTACTTACGTTTTTATTTGAGCTTGTTCTTCTTGTTTTTCTTTCTACTGCCATATTTCTTTCTGTATTATTTTGAATTCTTTCATTTTTTTCTAAATTGTTTTGCACCCTTTCATTTCTTTTTAGATTTCTTTCTATATGCATACTATTTTCCATTTGCTCTGCATTCACACTAATTTCTTTTCTATCCTTTGTTTTTCGTGTTCTTACACTATTTCTTGTTTTTCTTTGAACTACGTTATTACTTTGAGCTCTTGTGTTTCTTCTAGCTCTAGTAGTCCTTTGTTGTTTTTCTTCCATTTTTTCATTCCTTCCCCTCTTTAATTATTCATTAAGAAATTCATATAATTAATTGAAAATATAAGCATTTTGAGAGTTAATCTTATTTAACTGAATAACTTAAAAATTCTTAATAATTTTGCAAGGGAATCTAAAAACAACTTTTTTTTAGGGTGCTTGCAAAATTAATTAGAATTTTTTAGTGTCAAATTCAAGTTAGCTAAGATTAATTGAAAAATACTTATATGTTCAATTATTCTCTTAACGAACTATAACACTCTTTACACATATAATCTCATTAAAAACTTTTGCTATTATACCACTTTTTTTTGATAAAGTCAAATACTATTCAATTTACATAATTATTTCAATGCATTCATATTACTAATTTATCATTATTTTTCGTAACCATTTTTTCATATTTTACACATAAACTTCGGTCACTATACATTTTTAAATAATTACTAAATATTAAAATTATAACTCCTTAAATATTATATTTTTTTACTAGTTTCATGATAAGACCCTATTTTTCGATTGACCTTTCAAATTAAATTCTAAGCAATTTTAAGTATACATTCTATCTTTTTTTGATTTAATTTTTGAATTTTTCGTGTATATGGCTATTTTTAATTGAATTATGCTGAAAAAAAATCTTTTTCTTACTTGACATTTACTTTTTATGGTGCTTATCATAAATCTTCCAAAATTAATATATTTCTCTTTTTAAAGTTTCTCTCTATCATCAATTCTCTCTTCTCATTTGAATTCATTAGAGTAAACTTCACTCTAAAAAATTCTCTATATAATTATTAGATTTAAGTTTCAAAATCTATTATTCATAATAATTTAAATATTTTTACAATATTATCTCTAAGTATGTGGAACATTCCAATTAAATTTTCGTATAGTTTTGATAACATTGCTAATAACTAAATATGTAAATTTAATGTCAAGGAGATGTGTTTTAAATGATAATATCCGAAGCAATAAAACTCAGAATAAACGAACTACTTGAACAAAACAACCTAAGTGCTTATAAATTATCATACAATTCAGGAATGTCTGCCTCAATACTTAGTGATTGTTTAAGAGGAAAAGTTAAAGAACCAACTATAAGTTCCATCATACACATTTGTGAAGGTTTAGAAATTCAGTTAAAAGATTTTTTCGACTCCCCTCTTTTCCAAGACGTAGAAGCTTATGAAAGAAATGAAAAATCAAAATAATTTATTTTTAAAAATTGCTAAAATTTCAATGGTTTGTTGTATTCTATTTATCTCACTTTAAGTTATAATTTTCTAAATAAAATTATTTCGTAAAAATTTATTATTCCTTGAACTGTATCAAATTAATTTTTATATTTAACAAAAATATTGAGGCGAAAATCTTTAATCTTTCCACCCCAACTATTAATATCTTATTTCTATTTTGCATCGCAACTAAAATGTTGACATTTCCTCCTCAATTTTAACTTCAACTATTGAAAATTAGACTCTTTCTTATTTTAATTTCATAGATAAAAGTTTTGAAATTCCGTGTTCTTCCATAGTTACACCATAAACCGTATCTGCAGCTTCCATTGTACCTTTTCTGTGAGTAATAAGTAAAAATTGAGTATCTTTAGCAAACTTTTTCAAAAATTCTGCATATCTATAAACATTTACATCATCTAGAGCAGCCTCGATTTCGTCAAGTACGCAGAATGGCGCAGGATTCATTTTTAAAATTGCAAATAATAATGCAATTGCTGTAAAAGCGCGTTCCCCTCCAGATAACAAAAGCATATTTTGTAACTTCTTTCCTGGCGGCTGAACATTAATATTTATTCCACATTCTAACACATTATTTTCATCTTCAAGCAAAATTTCAGCCTTTCCGCCTCCAAATAATTCGCTAAATACTTCTCCAAAATTCTTATTTATAATTTTGAATCTTTCTTTAAATTGCTTTTTCATTGTCTCTGTAATTTCTGCAATTATATTATTTAATTTTGCCATTGTGTTTTCTAAATCTAATCTTTGCTCACTCATAAAATCATATCTAGTTTTTAGATTGTTATATTCATCTATAGAATTTACATTTACATCTCCTAAGTCACGAATATCTGCATGCAAATTATTAACTCTTTTTTGTGTTTGGCTAACATTTTCAGGCTTTTCGAATTCTCCAGTTGCATTTGGAGTTAGCTCATATTCTTCCCAAAGTTTATCAATTTGCGATTTTAAGTCTTCTTCGAATTTGTTCTTTTTAACATCTAATTTGACTATTTGAGATTTCAAATCTTCTATAATCCTGTATTCATCAGCTTGTTCAGTTTCTTTTTGTGCAAGCTTTTCATTTGTTTTTATTCTTTCTTGTTTTAATTTTTCTATATTTTCACCGCTATTTTGTACTTCATTTTTTACTTCTTCTATTTTCTTCAAGCTTTCTTCTATTTTTTCGCCTAGTTCTATGTTTTCTTGCTTAATATCTTCAATCAATTTTTCTTTTGAAGAAATGCTATTTTTGCTATTTTCTATATCTTGTTTCATTATGTTTGTTATTTCTTCTATAGAATTTTCACTTTCGTCAAATGAAGAAACTGAAATCTTTAAATTTGTAATATCAAAATTTAAGTCGTCAACCTTTTTTTGAGTATCTTTATTTGACTCTGCAAATTTTTCTATCATTTGTTGTAGCTCTGAATTTGTCTCAACAATTTTTCCCACATTTTCTTCAAAAATTTTTATATTTTTCTCAGCCTCTTCTTTTTGTTTAGCTAAATTTTCTTTTTCTTGTCTTAATTTTTGAATTGTGCTTTCTATTTTAGAAATAAACTGTTCTATAGATTCTTTCTTTTGTTTTTGAACATTATATTCTATTTCTGCTGTCTTTGCCTTTTCTTGAAGTTCTTTTTCTTTTTCAAAAATTTCTTTTGAATCATCTAGAACTTTTTGTCTTTCATTTTGTAATTGTTCTATTTGAGATTTTAAGTCTTCAATCTGTTTTGCAAGTTTTTCTATCTCTTTGCTTCTTCCCAAGATATTTACAGTTTTTTTAGCAACAGAACCACCTGCCATTGCACCTGATGGATTAACAACATCTCCATCTATTGTAACAATTCTAAATGAATAGCCATTTTTCTTAGCTAAATCTATTGCTATGTCCATATTTTTTACAATTACAGTTCTTCCTAATAAACTAAAAATAATTTGCTCATATTTTTTGTTGTATTTAATTAAATCCGAAGCAATTCCTAAAACTCCGTCTCCTGCACCTTTTATTTTATCTAACTTTTTACCTCTTACAGATGTAATTGGTAAAAATGAAGCTCTTCCAAGTTTATGGCTTCTTAAATGTTCTATTAACCTTTTTGCATCTTCTTCACTTTCTGTAACTATGTTTTGAAGACTTGCACCTAAAGTCATTTCAATTGCTGTTTGCAACTCATCTGGTACTTCTATAAGCTCAGCTAATGCACCATTCATACCCTTTCCAAGTTCTTTTATGTTTTGGCAATCTTTTAAAAGCGATTTTACACTATTTATATATCCTTCTTTTTCCTTTTCTGTCTCTATCAAAAATCTATGTCTTGACTCTTTAAAATGAAGTTCTTGATTAAGATTATTTAATTTAAGATCTATATTTTTTATTTTGTTTTCCGCTTCTTGTTTCCTGGTTAAAATTTCACTTAAATTTTTGTCTACCTCATTTTTTACTTTTTGTGCTTCATAACATAATTTTTGTATATCTTCTTTATCAAAATTAATTCTATCTTTCTCAGAAATATTTGAAGAAATTTCATTTTCTATTTGTTTGCTTCTTTTTTCTATATTTGCAATATTTGTGTTTTGTGTATTAATCTCAGACTCAATCTCATATTTTTGGTCTATGTTTGCCTCTAATTTTCTTTTTGCATCTTCTATTTTTAGTTCTTTTTCAGAAAATGTTGCCATTATTGTTTTAAGCTCATTTTCCTTTTCTTCAAGCTCTTTTACAAATTTTTCTTTATTTTCTTTTAAACTTATCTTTTTATCAAGTTTTGCATTCATCTCTTCTTCAGAAGTAGTAATTTTCTTTTTTAATTCTTCAATTTCCTCAAGATATCTTTTCTCATTTTGCTCATTATTTTCTATTTTAGATTTGAAAACATTAATATCTGAATTTAGTTGTTCTTGCTTTTTCTGACTTTCAAAACCTATATTTTGCATAGCTTCTATTTTGTTTGTAATTTCATCTATATTTTCTTTAAGTTCTTCTTTTAAGATTTTTATTTTTTCTAATTTGCCTTCTTCAAGATTACAGTTAGATGTAATAATATCAATATCTTCTGTCACTTTTTGCATATCTTTTTTGTATTTTTCGATATTATACACAAAAAGTCCAACTTCAATATTTTTAAGTTCTTGCTTTAAATCCAAATATCTTCTAGCTTTTTCTGATTGCTTTTTTAAAGGTTCTAAATTTGCTTCTATTTCTGTTAAAATATCATTTATTCTAAGTAAGTTAAGTTTGGTTCTTTCAAGCTTTTTCTCTGATTCTTCTTTTCTTGTTTTATATTTTACAATTCCTGCTGCTTCCTCAAAAACATTTCTTCTATCTTCAGATTTATTGCTCAAAATTTGGTCAATTTTTCCTTGACCTATTATAGAATAGCCATCTTTTCCAATGCCTGTATCCATAAATAATTCTAAAATATCTTTAAGTCTACAAGGAGTTTTGTTTATAAAATAGCCTGTTTCGCCACTCCTATATATCTTTCTTGTAACAGTAACTTCGGTGTATTCAATTGGAAGAGCACCATCTGTGTTATCAAAAATTAAAGAAGCTTCTGCAAAGCCTAAAGATTTTCTAGTTTGTGTTCCTGCAAATATGATATCACTAGACTTTCCTCCTCTTAGCTCTTTCATACTTTGCTCGCCCAAAATCCATTTTATACTATCTACTATATTACTTTTTCCAGATCCATTTGGTCCAATTACACTTGTTATTCCTGGCATAAATTCTAATACTGTTTTGTCTGCAAATGATTTAAATCCTTGCATTTCAAGTCTTTTTAGGTACATTGTTTTTCTCCTTATCTTTGTCTATATTTGTCATTTTATCACAAATTTTTGCAATATAAAAGAGTTTTTTACATTTTTTACAAAAAACTCTTTACTAATTAATACATATTCCTTAAAATCTATATTAAGACTAATTTAACTATAAGCCCACAAAAGCAATATTATATATTTTTCCATTTTGTCAAATTTTAGGTAAAATCAAAAAAAATAATACTCATATGTCAGAACAAGGTTCTATAATAAAAGTTGAAGTAGTCTTAACCACCCCAACATTTAACCCAGAACAAAAACAATTAGACATAAGAGTACTATCTAAACATTATTATAAAATATGTAACTTATATTATTAAAGATTAAGTTTTATTTATTAATTAGTTGGAACATTCCACATAGTCGTATCCTTAGGCCTAAATTAAATCCCATTATATTGTTCATATGCCTATATAATCGATTTATGTAGTCTCTAACATCTTTTTTCTTTAGCTAACTCAATAAATAGTCTTAAAATTCAAAAAATGGCTATTCGGAAGTTTCCAACTATTTATTATAAATAAATTAATAATTAATATTTCTCTGTGTTATAATCAATATTATTATGCTCCTCTTTTCCAATAGAACAAATACTGTTGAGCTAGCCCTTGTATTGCTCCAAATTTTTGCTCAGCAATTTTCATAATTTCTTTTTTACTAACTTTATTTTCATCTTCATTTTTTATATAAAGCTCATTCATTACACGCCTTACCCACACATCTATAGGAAAAACATCAAACCTTTTAAGTGTAGAAAAAAGCAAAATACAATCAGCAACTTTGGGTCCAACACCTGATAAAGTAAGAAGTTCGTCTCTTGCAGTTATAGTATCTTTTTTTACAATTTCATTTAAATTAACCTCTCCTCTTAAAACTTTTCGAGTTGTTTCATAAATTCTTACATCTCTAAATCCTGTACCTAAAGCTCGTAAATCCTCTACTGTAGCTTGACTAAGTTGCTCAGGAGTTGGAAAAGTGTAATATTTCTTTTCATTCCATTCAATTTCTGTGCCGTATTTTTTAGAAATCTTTTCTATTATTCCTTTAATTCTTGGAATATTGTTATTTGCTGAAATTATAAAAGAAATAATAGTTTCCCACAAATCTTGATTTAAAATTCTTATTCCTTTTCCATATTCTACACTTGTTTTTAAGTATTTATCTATATTTGAAAGCTGAGCCTTTATTTCTTCATAATTCCTGTCTAAATCAAAATAAAATCGTACTATTTTTTCAATATCACCATCTAAAATACCTGTGAAAATAATTTTTTTATCTTGTTTTTCCACAGTTAATACACCTTTGTTTATAACCCCTGTGTATGTTCCATCTTCATTTTCATTCCATCTAAAACATTGACCACATTCAAATATGTCTTTTAATTCAAATGATTCCTGGTTTTCTATTATATATTTTTGTTCTTTCATTTTTTTCCTTCCTTGCTTTTGCACATTGGCTTTTATATAACAGAAAAATAAATATAATTTTCCTGTTATATAAAAGAATAGTCTGAATTGACTATTCTTCCTCTTTTTCCTCTTCTTCTGGTTTAGGATTATTTTTGCAAGCCTTAACCTTTACAATTCTTTTATCTTTTATTTCTTCTATCTTATAAGTAATTTCAGGAGTTTCTACAACTAATCTTTTTTCCTTTTCATCAGGAATTCTTCCTAATTGTTCTACTAGATATCCTGAAAGTGTATCATAATCTCCGTCTTCTATTTCTATATTAAGAAGTCCTTCAACCTCGTATATTGCCATGCTTCCACTCAAAATAAAAGTATTTTCATCTATTTCTTGATAAATATCTTCTACTTCATCATATTCGTCATAAATTTCTCCAACAATTTCTTCTAAAATATCTTCCATTGTTACTAGCCCTGAAGTTCCACCATATTCATCTACTGCAATTGCTATTTGTTTTCTATTTTTTCTCATTTCTTCAAATAGCTCATTTACAGGTTTTGAATCAGGAACAAAATATGCTTCTTTTACAAGATTTTTTATCTTTGTATTTTTGTTTTTTCCAGAAAGTAAAATGTCTTTAAGATATACAATTCCTTTTATATTATCAATATTTTCTTCATAAACAACAATTCTACTATATCTAAATTCTTCGTTTTCTGTCATTTCTTCAATTGATTCTGATATACTTAAATTCATATCTACAGCATATATCTCTGTCCTTGGCACCATTATTTCTGAAACAATTTTGTCATTAAATTCAAAAACATTATTAATCATCGTTTTTTCTTCTTCGTCAATTGTTCCCTTTTCTTCCCCAACATCTACCATCATTCTAATTTCTTCTTCTGTTACAGTCTCTTCTTCATTTTCAGAAACTCCAAAAATTTTAGAAACTATATTTGTTGAAAAAGTTAAAAATCTTACAAATGGTGACATTACAATAGAAATTGCTCGTATTACTCCAATTGATCCATAAGCAATTTTTTCACTATATTTCATTGCAATACGTTTTGGAACTAGTTCTCCAAAAATTAATGTAAAATATGATAATATTATTGTAATTATTATAATTGCAACTTTATTCCAAGCGCCTAAACTTATAGCAGGAATCCAATTATATAAAATCGGAGATAACTCTCCTGCAAATCTTTCTGCTGCAAACGCACTTGATAAAAATCCTGCAAATGTTATTCCTATTTGTATTGTTGCTAAAAATTTGCTTGGATTTTCTAGCATTCTCTTTATTTTTTTAGCTTTCTTGTTTCCATCTTTTGCGTCAATATCAATCTTTGCATCATTTAAAGAAATAAATGCTATCTCGCTTGCTGCAAAAAATGCATTTATTAAAACTAGTATTATTAAAATTATAATTTCTCCCATTCTTTTCAGTATTCCTTTCTCTTAAGGCATAAAATTCACTTAAAAACTATCTGTTCTTTACAGCTTTTCTCAAATTTGTGTTTCTAAAGCATAAAGTCTAATTTTTAACTTAAGCCTACTATTGTTTTTCTCATTTTATCACAAAATTATTAAAAATCATAGTGTTTTTTGAAAAAAATTAAAAGAAGTCTTGTTTTTAAGACTTCTTTTATATTTATTAATTCGACTTCTCATCCTCCTGCTTTTCATCTTTCTTAATTGAGTCAACTAAAGAAATAAAATTTATATCTTCTCTTTTCTCATCAGAACTGAATTTATCATATTCTTTAGCAAGTTGTTCTAGCTTTTTACCTCTTGTAACAAAATTTTGTAAGTCTACATTTACAAAATTTGATATTTTACTAATACCTTCATTATCAAATTTAGTAATTCCATCACTTAATTTGCCAGCACCTTCATTTAATTTGCCTGTTCCTTCTTTTAGCTTAGAAGCGCCTTTGTCTAATTCTTTAATTCCAGCTGTTAAAGGTGTTAATCCTTCATCTAATAATGTTTGTAATTGAGTTTTTATTTGTTTTAAGACTTCTGTTTTTACTTCTTCAGAAACAGAACTTGCTACACTTATTGCTGTTTTTTCAGCAACACTTGGAGCAATTTGTTTTGCAACACTTTCTGCTGTACCTCCTGCAACTTGTTTTGCCATATCTTCTAATTTTGTGCTAATTGTTTTTTGAATTTCCTTATTTGACATTTGACTAACTATTTGATTTGCAGTTTCTTTAACACTAGCTTCTACTACGCCACTTATTACTCCACTTGATAACCCTTTTGAAGTAACTGTAGCAGAAGTAGTGGCAGCTTTTTTTGCAATTTCTTTTATTTCTTTTTCTTGCGCTGAAATTACTTCATTTACTTCATTTTTAGCTTCTTTTTCAACTTTTCCAACTATTCTTTTAACCATTTCTCTTGTATCTTTATCTAATTTTTTGTAATCTTCACTATCTTTATATTCATTTTCAACCGAAATCTCTATATTCTCTACTTTTGCAATTTTATATAATCCACTTAAATCTATTGAACTTGTACCTGCTTGTACTGCTTGTTTTTCTAATGTTTCAAGTTGTGTTTGCATAGCTTTTGTAACGCCTTTACTTATTCCTGCAACAAGTTCTGGCATTTTGGTTTCAATCTTATTTTTTATTAAACTCATTACTCCATTTAAAATTTTATCTTCTTGTTTTTTTACTTCTTTTATAGCTCCTTTTTCTGCCAAATCTTTTATTCCATCTACTTCTTTTTCTATGCTTGTAGAAGCTTGTTTACTTGCTTTTTCTCCAATTGAACTTAAAGTTTTTTCATCAAGTACTTTTTCTTTGTTATTTTCCATAGACTTTACTGAATTTAGCACTTGTTTTTTTATCTCTTTACTTCCTTCATATACTTTAGAAGTTCCTTTTTTTAGGTCTTTTACGCCATCATCCAACTTGCTTGTTCCTTTATTTAACTCTTTTGCGCCGTCTTCTATTTTATTTATTCCACTTTGAAGTTCATTTACTTTATTAAATAACTCATCCAGCTTGCTCCAATCTATATCTTCTGTTAATACCTTTGGAGTTGCATACGTAATTATATTTGACATTTCAAAATCTTTTGAGTCCATTGTAATTTCTATTGAGTCTGGCACATCAACTTTTGCAAGTCTTCCTCCTAAATTTAAACTTTCTTCAAGTCCTGGAAATACTACTCCTACAACTATTGTTTTTTCGCCATTTTCAACAATTCTTACTGCTTTTGAAACTTTTATATTTTTATTGTTTTTATTATTTATAACTGTGCCTAAAGCAACCATAAAAGGTGTGTACAAAGTTTCTCTTCTTCCATTTATAATTACACTTTTAGAAGATTTATTTTTATATTCAATTTTAATTTTTACTTTACCACTTTTTCCTGTCAAATCTTCAGGTTTAATATCTTTTCCATCTAATTCATAAGAGATTTTTGCTTCTATTGGCAAATCTTTTTCTGTTTCTTCTTGTTTTACCTCTTCCCCATCTTTTGTTGTAACTATAGTTTTATAAACTTCACCATTTGAATCTATTTTGCTATAAATCGTCTCTTTATTTGAAATTGCATATACCGGTGAAACATAAGCAATCGTTGTAATTATTGCAATTAGCGAAATTGCACTTTTTAAAAACTTTTTCATAAATTTATCATCCTTTCCTTTTTTGAATATATTATTAAACATTAATTAGAAAAATCTAATTTTAAAGTGAAAGAGCTTAAGTGAAGTGTAAAGCGGGGTTGAACGAGAAAATTAGATTTTTCTACTATAGAATCACTTTATCTCTCTCATGCCTAAAGTCGTTTTACAAATCACCTTATCAAAAATCATCAAAAATGCTGCAAGCATTAAAACAACAGTAATCGTACTTACAATCGCACCTCTTGCCATTAAAGTACAAAGTGATCCTATCATTTCTATATTTGAGAAAACTCCAACTCCAAATGTTGCTCCAAAGAAACACAAACCACTTACAAATATAGAGTTTACAGAAGTTCCTACTGCGAATTCAACTGCTTCATGTTTGTTTTTGCCTTGTTTTCTCATCTCAACATATTTAGTTGTAATTAGAATTGCATAATCTATTGTCGCTCCCAACTGAATTGTTCCAATTACAATAGACGCAACAAATGGCAATGTTGTATTTGTAAAAAATGGTATTCCCATATTTATAAATATTGCAAATTCTATTATACATATCAAAATTACTGGCAGTGAAATAGATTTAAGTACAAACATCATAATTACAAATATAATACCAATCGAAACTGTATTAACACTATTAAAATCGTGATCAGACACTTCTACTAAGTCATTCATCAAAGGCCCTTCTCCTGCAAGAATTGCATTTTTATCATATTTTTCTATTATTTTGTTTACTTCTTCTATTTGCTTATTTAACTCATTTGTAGCCATCTCATATTTAGAATTTATAACTACTAACTGATATTTATCATTTTTAATTTTTTTAGTTAAATCTTCAGGTAACATTTCTGTTGGAATACCTGCTTTAGAAATCTTAGATAAACTTATGCTCCAATCAATACCTTCCAAATTATCTATTTCATCAAGCATTTTATTTACTTTTTCATCACTTAAGTTTCTGTCTACTAAAAGTATTTCTGGAGATACAATTTTAAATTTATCCTTTACCTCATTGTTTGCAGAAACACTTGCTAAAGTATCTGGCAATGAGCTATCCAATTTGTAATAAACTTTTGTATTCTTATAACCATAATATGCAATTGGAAGAATTACTACAAATGCAACTGCTAAAATAATATAATGTTTTGTAACAAATTTAGTAATTGTTTTAAATTTTGGTAAAATTTCTTTATGTTTTGTTTTTTCAATTAGCTTATTACATGTAAGAATTAATGCTGGCAAAACTGTAATTACACATACAAGTCCAAATAGAACTCCTTTTGCCATTACAATTCCTATGTCTTTTCCAAGTGTTAAATCCATACTGCATAAAGCTAAAAATCCTGCAATAGTAGTTAAAGAACTTCCTATAACAGATGTCATTGTTTTAGAAATTGCAACACTCATTGCTTCATTAATATTTTCTGTATTTTCTTTTTCTGCAACAAAGCTATGATACAAAAATATTGCAAAATCCATTGTTACACCAAGTTGTAAAACCGCACTTATTGCTTTTGTAATATATGAAATCTGTCCTAAAAATATATTTGTTCCCATATTGTACAGTATTGCAAATCCTATATTTAGAAGTAATAATATAGGTGCTACATAAGAATCAAGTGCAATTTGTAAAATAACTAAACAAAGTGCAACTGCTATTATTACATAAATTAAAATCTCAGATTCAGATAAACTTCTTGTGTCTAGTAATGTTGCAGACATTCCACTTATTTTGCATCTTTCATCAGTTATCTCTCTTAGCTTTTCGATAGATTGCATTGTTGCATCAGATGAAATTGCATCTTTAAATGTAACCATCATAAGTGTTGAACCATCTTTATACACTTTGTCTTTTATTTCATCTGGTAACATTTCGATAGGAATTTCCTCCCCTACTACATCTGCAATGCTTGCACAAATCTCCACATTATCTATTTCTTGTTTTATTATATCTTCTAATTTTAAAATTTCTTTTGTAGGCATATTGTCTAATACAACTATCGAATATGCTCCTGTTTTAAAATCTTCTGAAAGTATATCTTCTCCTTGTATTGTTTTTATTGTATCTGGCAAATATGTCAAAATATCATAATTAATTCTTGTTGCCTTATATCCAATTAGTGACGGAATAAGCAAAATAATTGCAATAATAAGAATTAATTTGTTATGCTTTACTATAAAGTTGCTAATTTTTTGCATTTTTATCATCCTTTCTATGTTGAGAGGGACCGGTTCTTTATCATCACGTTTTGTCGAATTATATCGATTTTTTGTCAAATTTAGGACCGGTTCTTTATTGCTCTTTTATTATATTAAGATTATATAACAAAAATGACCAATAGTCAATATAATTTACCAAAAAAGTTGACTAATAGTCATTTTTATTTTATAATATTGTATAATAATTATTTTTATGTAATAATATATTTAAATACATGGAGGAAAATATGAAAAGAGAAAAAGATCCAGAAAAAGAAAATAGACTATTAGAAAGTGCCTTCAAGCTTTTTACAGAAAAAGGCTTAAAAGAAACTTCTATTCAAGGAATTGTAGATGAGTCAAATGTAGCTAAAGGCACATTTTACTTATATTTTAAAGACAAATATGAACTAAGAGATATCTTAATAGAAAAAAAATCTAAAAAGCTTTTTTCAGATGCTGTAAATGCATTAAGAAAAAATTATATACAATCTTTAGATGACCAAATAATTTTTATTGTAAATCATATAATAAATGAGCTTTCTAAAAATACAATATTGCTAAAATTTATCTCAAAAAACTTGTCATGGGGAGTCTATAGCAAAACTGTAAACAAGCTTTATCAAAAATCAGAATCTGAAGAAGATGGAATACACACACTGTTTTTGAAAGGTATAAAAGAGCAAAATATTAAGCTAAAAAACCCAGATGTTACTTTATATATGATTATAGAATTAGTCAGCTCAACCTGTTTTAATTCTATTTTATATAATGAGCCTCTCCCTATTGAAGAATACAAGCCATTTTTGTATGACTCAATAAGAAATTTAATACATGAATAATTTTCTACTTTATAATTATTTAATCTCAAATTTTATGTATAAATACTATTATAAACCTCACTTACAAGTGCTAGTACTTGTAAGTACAATATTATAAAATATATTTGCTGAAACCAATTACTATTACGGAGTTTCCGAGTATAATTGTAATATTGAAAAGAGGTATTTAATAATGATTATTTTAAACGTAGAAAAACTTTTAAAAAAGCAAGGTAAAACAAAAACTTGGCTATGTAACGAAATGGATATCACTTTTTATAATCTTAACAAAGCTTTAAAATGTGGTAAAAAGTCCATTTCTTATAAATATCTTGAAGGTTTTTGTAAAAATTTAAATTGTTCTTTTGATGAATTGCTAAGTATTGTTGATGATAAGAATAATGAAATATAATAAATAAAGCATTTTCAAACAGGTCAAAACAAGGTCTATGAAGTCGGATACTTTCGATTCCATAGACCTTATCTTTATTCACTTATTTGCTATTATTATTATCAAACATTTTTACTCTTCCTCAAAATTATCTTTAAGGTTCTTTTTTTCCTCCGTCCCCAAAATGAACCTTAATCTTCTTCAGTAATAATCTGGTCCAAATCTTTTGCAAATCCTTTCATAATTACAGTCTTTATTGTTGTATCTTTACCTTTCAAGTAATCTGTAATCATACGCTTTAAAGAATTCATATTTTTCATTTCTTCCTTTAATACTTCAGGATGTTGTTTAGCTCTTTTTAGCATTCTTTCTTTTATTATAACTATATCTTCATTTGGTGCACAGGAAATTCTTTGCAAAATTTGATATGGATCATAATATTTAAATATTGGTATATCCATACATTCAGAGTCAAATCTTTCATAAAATTGTTCCATTTTCATTGGAATATTTTTAAAAATTTCCTCTGCTTTTATTTCATATTCTTTTTCTAATAATTCATCATTAAGTTGATTAAAACTGCTTACAACATCATTTATATCATCAGAAGAATTGTTGTAAATTGAAATCTTCTCCAATTCTTCTCGAACATTTGGAAAATATCTTGAATGAGTTACAGCTAAATTCATTCCTGTTATAAAATCTTCCTTTAATGTTTTTAAGTCATAGCTTATCAAATTGTTATTGTAAAAGTAAATGTAATAAACAAATAATTTAGCTATTTCAATTAATTGAAGTTTGCCTTTTTTTACGTCCTCTAAGGCTTCGTAAACAACATCAAAGAATTTATCATCTGGAATTTTCCAATATTCCTCTACTAAAATTTTCTTGTACGCAGGCATTTCTTTTTCTCCGCCAGAAGAAAGCTCTGCCTCCTCCATGTCTTTTTTAAATAGCTTCATATCAAAAATTCTTGTTCTAATGTAGTATTCAATAAACTTAAAGAATCTATATTCTGCCTTAAAATTGTAATAATAATTGCTATCAAATTCCTTTATATAGAACTGCCTGTTATCCATCAATACTCTTGAAGAAACTAAGATTGACTTATATTCTTCGTTATCTTCTATATTTTTAAATTTTTCTTTTGTTATTTTTCCTGCTTTTATTTCAAATGAAGCCGCAATTGTAAATATTAGCATTGTTTGCATTACTAATCTGTTTGTATTTGGATATAGTTTTTCTGTCATTTCATATATTTTTTTGAAATCATTAAGAGATTGCTTTAATATACGTAAATTTCTTGTTCCACTCCTTTTAAATGTCGCCATTATATAACTAGAATTCTCTCTTAAAAATTTTAGTAGTGAAGGATTAGACTCATATCTCATTAAAATTCCATTTATTATATAATCAAATTTAGGTGCATATTCAAATGTTTCACCTATAAGTTTTTCCTTAATTCTCTCGTAATCATTTGTTCTTTCAAAAACCTTTTCAATTCTATCTTTTATTTTTTCAACCATTGGTAAATCATTATTATTTAATTCCCCCTGCTTGTCTAAAAGATAAGTAGCAATAAAAGTTTTCATTTCAAGATTCTCACTCTTCATCTTCGTAGCAAGTTCTTTTTCATTACATATAATTATTGTTTTCATGTGATCATGCTCAACAAAATTATTGATATATCCTAAAATATCTATAACATCAACATTTGCTCTTTCTAGGTCATCAAAACATAAAACTTTATCTGTAACAGCAAAAAACTCATCATAATCTATTTTTTCTCCACTTTTAGAAACTCCAAATAAATTTGCCATATCTATACTAGTTTTTGCATACTCAGGAATCCCATCGTGTTCATGTGTTTGCATATATCTTCTTAAATCTTTGTCCATAAGCTGGGTTGTTTCTATAAATATCTTTTTACTTATTTCTTCTAAGTTTGAAATTCCATACAAAGACATATAAATGGTTTTATATCTTTTACCATTTAAACTTAATGACTCTATTTTTCTTCTAATTTGATTATTCCAAAAATATGTCTTTCCTGCTCCCCATTCTCCATTTATCATTATAGCATAATCTGTGTAATCTGACCTAACATAGTCTAGTACACTTTCTAGTAAATCATCCATATACCTTTCTCCTTTCCGTGTTGATAGGTACTGGTTCTTTATCAACACGTTTTGTCAAATTTTTTCGAATTTTATTCTAATTTAGGACCAGTTCTTTTTAGATACATTTTTAGTCTTTTGCTATTGTAAAAATTCCTACACCTATTGCATTGTCCTCTTTTAAAACTTTTGCACATTCATTTGCAGTACTTCCTGTTGTAAAAATATCATCAATTAATAAAATCTTTTTTTTATTTTTCTTTCTTGGCCCTTTTAATTTATATACACCTTTAACATTTTTACTTCTTTCACTTTGACCTAATTCACTTTGAGGTTTATTGTTTTTTATTTTAACCAAAATATTATCTTTATAATCTATGTTCAACATTTTTGCAATATTCTTTGCAATTAAAGCACTTTGGTTATAACCTCTTTGTTTCATTCTCTTTTTACTTATCGGTATTGGCATAATTATATCATATTTTTTTATTTGTGTACAAATTTTTTCATTATTTTTTATAATTTCTAAAAAAGTCCTATAAAAATATGATTTTTCATTAAATTTAAATTTTATAATCGCATCTCTTATTTCCTCATCATATTGAAACAAATAAATATGTTCATCAAAATAACTTGATGTTTCTTTGTAATCTTCTGTCTTGTATATGGCATTTTTTTGTATTCGAATTTTGCACTTATTACATAAAGAATTTTTATCTAGCTTTCCACAAAATCCACACACTTGTGGATAAATTATGTCTAAAATTCTGCTAATTATATCGTTTCCTCCCTTATCTTTTTTGATTAATATATAAATTTTGAAATTTATGCGCCGGAACGAAGTGACTTAAGACATAAATTGAAAAATTCATATATTAATCAATTCCGTAATCGTATTAATTTATATTTAAGCCCTGTATTTCTCTTCTTACTATCTACATTATTAATCATAAATTCTGTAACATTTTTATCTCCTACAATTATTAAAAGCTCTTTTGCTCTTGTAATACCTGTGTATAGTAAATTTCTTGTAAGAAGTACTGGAGCAGTTCTTGGAACACACATTATAACAACATCAAATTCACTTCCTTGTGCTTTATGAATAGTTATAGCATAACTATGTTCTATTTGCTCTAAATCTGTAAATGCATATAAAGCAACCTTTTCATCATCAAATTTTATAGTCACACTTTTTTCTCTTTCATCAATTGCTGTAACTGTTCCAATTTCTCCATTAAATACACCTGTTCCATACTCAATTCCTTCTTCTCTAAAAGGATTTTCTTTTTCCCAAGTTATATCATAATTATTTTTTACTTGCATTATTCTGTCGCCAACTCTGTAAATTGCTCCATTTGCACGTTTTTCATCTTTAAATTTGTCTTCAGGATTTAATGCATTTTGCAAATATGCATTTAGCTCTTTGGTTCCAAGCATACCTTTTTTAGTAGGTGTAAGTATTTGAATATTTTTAAAAAAGTCATAGTCTCCATAATTTTGAAGCCTTCCTGTACATAAAGACAAAACTTGATATAGAATTTTTTCTTGATTTTTTTCATTTATAACAAAAAAATCTTTTTTAGAATCTTCTTCTAAATCTTCTTTTGGTAAAAAATATTCTCCTTCGTTTACTCTATGGGCATTTACAACTATTTGACTTTTTGCAGCTTGCCTAAAAACTTTGTCTAAATGAATTGTTGTTACAACTTCTGACTCTATTAAATCTTTCAAAACACTTCCTGGTCCTACAGATGGAAGTTGGTCGCTGTCTCCTACTAAGACAAGTTTTGTGCCTTTATACAAAGAACTTACAAGATAATTCATCAAAAACATATCTACCATAGAAACTTCATCTACTATTACCACATCTGCATCTATTGGAGTTCCTTGATATTCTTGTTGCTTTTTCAAGAAAATATTATCATCAAATTTACCAATTTCAAGAAGTCTATGAAGTGTGCTTGCTTCTTCTCCTGTAGTTTCTGTAATCCTTTTTGCAGCTCTTCCTGTTGGCGCAGATAAAACTATTTTTTTGCCTTTTGCTTCGTATATATGAATAATAGATTTTATAATCGTTGTTTTTCCTGTACCTGGTCCACCTGTTATAATACATACATTATTATCATTTACAGCTTCAATTGCTTCTTTTTGTTTTTCTGAAAGTTCAATATCATCTATAATTTCTATTTTACTAAGCTCTTTTTTTATATTTTTAATATATTTTGTATTTTTAGCATTACTTAAATCTATTATTTTTTTTGCTATTGAATTTTCCGTATCAAAAAAGTTTGCTAAATATACCCATATTTCGCCATTTTCTCGTTCTTCTTCAATAATTTCTCCTGATATTTTTAAATTAATATATCCATTTTCTATATCTTCTAAACTAATTCCTAAAAGGTTTCTTACATACTCTATTAAATTTTCTTCAAGTGTGCAACAATGTCCATTATATGTAATCCTTATAAGTGCGTATTTTATGGCACTTTTAACTCTTTTATCATTGTTTTCTTCTATACCTAAGTCCATTGCCATTTTATCAACTTGCTTAAAATCTACACCTCTTGCAATATCTATTAAAATATATGGATTTGCTTCAATTTGTTCAATTGCATTTACTCCTAGCTCATCATAAACTCTTTTTGAATTTTCTGCACCTATTCCAAACCTCTCTAAAAATCCAACAATTTGCCAAACTTCCCAATGCTCTATAAAACTTTCAGAAATCTCTAATGCTTTTTCTTTTGTAATTCCTTTTATTTGTGAAAGTTTTAAAGGTTGAAATTTTATTACATTTATTGTGTCATCTTGAAATGTATTTACAATTTTTCTTGCAGTTGCAGGTCCTACACCTTTTATCATTCCATTTCCTAAGTATCTTTCTAATGCTTCTAAAGTTTGTGGCATAAGCTTTTCAAATGTGTCTACTTTAAACTGTCTTCCATATTCTTTATGCTCAACGAATTTGCCTACTATTTTTAGCTCATCCCCCTCAACTACAAAAGGCAAATACCCTACAATTGTTATTAAATTGTCTTCTTTTCCATCTATTTCATCTACATACATTTCTGCAATTGTATAACTATTTACTTCGTTTTGATATATTATTGATGTAACTTCTCCTTCTAGTTCCAAAATTTCCTCCTTGTTGTTATTATCTATTTTTTAGAATTTTATCACTTTTTTGTGATGTTGTCTAGTGGTGAATACCTATCCCCTCAAAACATTAATCTATTGAATACAAAAATTGAATTAAACTTTCTTGCAAAAAATTCATATAATTAAATTAAATATTTCCCCAAAAAATTCTTACATAAGCATATATTAACATAAAAAAAGAACAATGTCAACATTCAAGCCTAATTATAGCTAAACTTTTTTGACATTGTTCTATAATTTCAGCAAAATATATTAACCTTAGAAATAATCTACTAATACATTTATTGCCAATTTAATATTGGATATCCATTGTTTAAAGCATTTGTTCCTTGATAATCTGCCTTATAATTATTTTCATTTGAATTTAATGTTCCTACAAAGCTGTTAGCTTTCATATTCTGTTCTGTTTCTTTTTTACTTAAGCTATCTACTGTATTTTCAATCGGCTCTCCAACAACTTCTATATCTAATGAAATAAGTGTATAACAGTTTTTTACATGTGTTCCAGCGCTACTACTTCCACATATACCACCTTTATTGTTTATTTGCCAATCTGCACCTGAAGTAACTTGTCCAATATTATAACAATTTTCAACACTTCCTGTTGATAAATCTCCAACAATTCCTCCTAAATTACTTGCACCATAAACACTCTTCTTATTATAGCAATAACTAGTAGTTGGATTTGTTCCTTTTTGATATCCTACAATTCCTCCAATTCCACCAACTCCATCTGCTATATTTCCATCATTATAGCATCCTTTAACAGTACCGGAAATATTTGTTCCAACTATTCCTCCTGTACAATTTGAAACAGATTTTACTTCATTTAGATTTCTAGAATTAGTTATACTATTGTTAAATACTATCCCAGCTATTCCTCCTGTTCCCATTACTCCTGTACTAATTGTTGATGCCCCACTACTTGTTGATTCTACTTTTCCAAAATTTGTACATCCTATTATATTTCCTTCAGTACCTCCTACTATTCCTCCAACAATTTGTGTTCCTTTTATGTTATTATTTGAAATGCAATTTCTTATTGTTCCATTTGAAGTATTGTAACCTACTATTCCTCCTAAATATTCTGTTCCTGTAATTGTAACATTTGAAGTACAATTTTGTACTATTCCTTCATTTTGAGCTACAATCCCTCCTACTCCATTTGCACTGCCTTTTATTTCTCCATTTACTGTTAAATTCTTAATCGTTCCAGTATTATACATAAATAATCCTTGTCCTTGTGAAGATTCATCTATATACATTCCTTTTATTTTGTGATTCTTTCCATCTAAAGTAGCAGAAAATTTATTAGTTTCTGTACCTATCGGCTTCCATTCATTTGATGCACTTCCTTCTAAATCTATATCTTCATATAAATATGCATTTGTATAATTAAATGTACCCTTATCTACTAAATCTTTAAAATCTTGAATTGTTCCAACATTAGTCTTTCCTTCAAATTTTGATTTTGAAGCTGCCATAATAATTAAGTAATCATTATCTGTCAAATAATCTGTATTTTCTTCTTTCTTCTTCAATTCCCATATATTTTTCTCTTCATTCCACTCTGCAGTTATATCTGATGGCAAACACACCACAGGTCTTATTCCAAAACTCCAGTTTCCACATCCTGCAATGCTCATTTCTCCATCATATCCTATGTCAATTATACTATTATATCCCTGTGCTGAAGGGGAGATAAGCCAATATCCATAACATTCATTATAATTAGAAGTATGTGGAAAATACATTTTATCTTCTACCCCATTACTGTTTCCTGATAAATTAATACCATAATCCCATTCTCCATCTTCGCTTCTTACTACATAACCAACTCCATTATCTGAACAATCATATTCAATTTCAATTTTATTCTCATCATCAGATGAATTTCCATGTTTTTCATTCCAGCTCTTTATCCACATTTCAAGAGTTGGTCCACCTGTAGCTAATAGTTCTTCTGGCTTTGATGTATTAAGAGTAGTTTTTATTTTTGTACTATTTGCAAAATTTTCCCATTTTGCAGTATCCATCATCATTGCTACAATTTTAGCATTGTTTGCAGTAGTTGGAGAATTTTGTACCCTTTGTTTCCAACTAATTAAATATTTATCTGGAATAAATTTATTGCTATCCGAAACATTATTTCCAAATAAGTCCTCTGATCCGTTTTTTCCAATGTTTAAAACTGTATCATCGCCATTTTCGCTCATATCATAATTAAAACTATATGGATGTGAAACTATATTTGTTTTTATATTTCCTAGTGAATTAGATAACAAACTACTATTAATTGGAATATAGTCTTCTGCTATAATATATATATTATCCCCATCATTATAAAAATACTGCCAGTCGTAATTATTATTTCCGTCAACATCAATTCCTAAATCAACATCATAGTCTATTATTGAAGATTTACCTTTACTAAGTTTTCCTAAATATATTTGTTCTTCATTTCCTATATCTTTTTCATAGCTTTCTTTTATTTTAACAAATTCTGCATCTATTCTTGATTCCTTATTTTTAAAACTTACGCCTACACTTGTTACTACAACTAGAAAAAACAATGCTGATAATAAAACAAATAATGATATTGCGCCTCTTTCGTTTCTCATTTTACTTCCTCCAAATCTATAAATAATACAACTTTGTTATTCTTATAAAATTTTATTTTTTATCTAATTGTATTATATCAATTTTCATTTTTTATTTCAATAAAAAATTAAACAAAAAATCAACTAAAAAAAGAACCGTCCCTTTTTTTAAAAAGAACCGTCCCCTTTTAATTACCCTTTTTAATTAATAAAGTGCCACTCTGAAACCGACCATGTAGCTCGAAAAGTCTGTAGGACCGCTTGTCACGAATGCTTACTGGACAGTCAAAACTATTGTTGAAGTAACCGCCTCCTCTACAAGTACATGGTTCACTAGAATCGTAAGATTTTTCCAATGTCCATTCCCATACACTTCCAGCAAAATCGGATATATTTTGTTTAAAAAAATCTGCATGTGCTCCTGTAGTTAATGAGATATCTTTATAATCTAATGTTTTATTATATGCTCCTTTTGTCCAATTTGCTCCATAATCTACTGAATGCCATGGTTTTGTATCAGTTATATTATATGTTTTGTCTTTATAGTTTCCCCACTCTCCACTATCTGTTATTAATATTCCAATATCAGATAAATTTTCTTTTACTTTTATATATTTTAATACTAAATCCCATTGTATTCCAAATAATAAACTTGCTGTTTTTCCATCTGTTGCGAATCCTTTTGCTAAGTTTTCGGCTTGGCTACATGTTACATAAATATATGGTTCTTTATTTTGTTCTACTACAGCTATTTGTGTTGTATTTCCTGAAGCTATTCTTAAACCTACTGTTTCTGTTGCATTTTCTGCTATATTTGAATCATCTATTCCTGTTTCGTATTTTCCTATATAAAAACCTCCATTGTCTTTTATACTATTTAACATTTTACTTTTAGTTGTGTTGTATTCATTTTCTTCTAATCCACATCCACTATACCATGTATCTACATGTCCATTTGTTGATGTTTTGTAATTATATCCCTCATCTATAACATCACTACAATAATCTCTTAGTGCTTCTTCAATTTGTGTATCTGTAGCATTTGCTGGATATAATGGTCCTGTCCCATCATTTGGCACCTCTATCCACACCCATTCATTTCCTTTGCTATCCTTAAAAGTTCCATCTGCTTGCAGAGTTAATCCTGAACCTCCTTTTGTTACATTTCCATCTTCGTCATATTCTTTATCATTTATTGTAACTTTTTTTAAGTCTGGTGATAATTGATAGTTATTATCTCCAAATACCTCGTTTAGCTCTGTCTCTAATAATGCCCTTGTAGCTTCTCCTCCTTTTGCTTTTGACATTGCTCTTAAATATGCAATTTGAACTTTTTCGGAAATATCCTTTTCTTCTGTTAAATTTTTTGCCTCTCCTGCTTTGTTTATTATACTATTATCTCCAGATAGCATTGATATTGATATTCCTGCTAATATTAGTATTATAATAATTGTTATAACTAAAGCCATAAGAGTAATTCCGGTTAATTTTCTTCAAATTTAAATTCATATATTTTATCTCTCCTTCTTTATATTTCCTTTTGCGTTCTAAACCTATTTAATCATATTGTGAATTATTTTTCAAGTAAAATTTTAAAAAAAGAACCGTCCCTTTTTTTTATTTTTTAAGGAACCGTCCCTTTTTAAATTTTGCCACTAAAAATTTAACTCATATCTAAAACTTCAAAAACTCCCCAGTAAAACTCTTTTCATTTTTTGCAACCTGCTCAGGAGTACCAATAGCTACTACTGTTCCTCCGCCATCTCCGCCTTCTGGTCCAAGGTCTATAATATGGTCGCAAGTTTTTATTAAATCTAAATTATGTTCTATTACAATTATTGTATTTCCTGTATCTACTAAACGTTGTAAAATATTTATTAATCTGTGAACATCTGCTATATGAAGTCCTGTTGTAGGTTCATCTAATATGTATAGAGTTTTTCCTGTAGCTCTTTTTGAAAGCTCTGTTGCTAGTTTTACTCTTTGTGCTTCTCCACCAGATAGTGTAGTTGAAGGCTGTCCAAGTTTAATGTATCCTAATCCTACATCATATAGTGTTTGAATTCTTTGTTTTATTTTTGGTATTTTATCAAAAAATTCTAATGCTTCTTCAACTGTCATATCAAGTACATCTGCGATATTTTTGTTTTTGTATTTTACTTCTAATGTTTCGTAATTGTATCTTTTTCCTTTACATACTTCACAAGGTACATATACATCTGCCAAAAAGTGCATTTCTATTTTGTGAACACCGTCTCCATTACAAGCTTCACATCTTCCTCCTGGAACATTAAAACTAAATCTTCCTTTGTTATATCCACGAAGTTTTGCTTCATTTGTTGTTGCAAAAATATCTCTTATGTCATCAAAAACTCCTGTATAAGTTGCAGGGTTTGAACGTGGTGTTCTTCCTATTGGAGATTGGTCTATGTTTATTATTTTGTCTATATTTTCTAATCCTTTTATCTCCTTACATTTTCCAGGTTTTTCGTTTGCTCCATTTAGGTCTCTTGCAATTGTTTTGTATAAAATTTCATTTACAAGTGTAGATTTTCCCGAACCAGAAACTCCTGTTACACAGTTAAATACTCCAAGTGGGAATTTTACACTTATATTTTTAAGGTTATTTTCTGTTGCTCCCACTATCTCTATATTTTTGCCTTTAACCGGTTTTCTACGTTTTTTAGGTATTTCTATTTTCTTTCTTCCACTTAAATATGCACCTGTAATTGAACCTTCAACTTGCTTAATCTCCTCTGCTGTTCCTTGTGCAATTAAATTACCTCCATGAACACCTGCACCTGGTCCAATATCTATAATTTGGTCTGCAGCATACATTGTATCTTCATCATGTTCTACAACTATTAATGTATTTCCTAAATCTCTTAACTTTTTAAGAGTTGCAATTAATTTTGCATTATCTCTTTGATGTAGTCCTATGCTTGGCTCATCTAGTATGTATAAAACTCCTGTAAGTCCTGACCCTATTTGCGTTGCAAGTCTAATTCTTTGTGCTTCTCCACCTGATAATGTTCCTGCACTTCTTGAAAGTGTTAAATAAGATAATCCTACATCTATTAAAAATTGAAGTCTTTTATCTATTTCTATTAAAATCATTTCTGCAATAAGCTTTTCTGTTTGATTTAATTCTACACTTCTTAAATAGCTTTGAATTTTTTCAATAGACATTGCTGTTAATTCATTTATGTTTTTATCTCCAATTCTAATTGATAAAACTTCTCTTTTAAGTCTTGCTCCACCACATGTTGGACAATCAGAATTACTCATATACATTTCATAGAAATCTCTCATTCCTTGAGATTTGGTCTCGCTATGACGTCTTTCTAATGTTGGCAATACTCCCTCAAATGGAGCTGTAAACTGCCTTGTTCCAATACTTGATTCATATTCAAAATCTATTTCTTCATCACCTGTTCCATAAAGAATTTTTTCCAAAAATTCTCTTGGAAGTTTCTTAATTGGCTTTTTTATATCTACTCCATAATGTCTTCCAATTGATTCAAAATACATCTTTGCCATTGTGTCTCCACGTTTCATAGTACTTGCTCCAAAAGCTTTTACTCCATCATATAATGTTTTGTTTTTATCTGGAATAATTAGGTCTTCATCCATTTTCATTAAAAATCCAATTCCAAGACATGATGGGCATGCTCCCATTGGTGCATTAAAAGAAAACATTCTTGGAGTTATTTCTGGAAAACTGAATCCACAATCAGGACATGCATAATTACAGCTAAATAAGATTTGCTTAGAACCATTTGTTTCTGCATCTTTCATTTTGCTACTTGCAGTATCTCTTGCTCCTAATTCATTTAATTTTTTCTTGTTTTCTTCTAACTTATTTGCAACTTCTATTACAACTAATTTATTAGCATGAGATAAAGCTGTTTCTACAGATTCTGTAAGCCTACTTTTTATATCTTCACGAATTACTAATCTATCTACAATGATTTCAATATAATGCTTTTTATTTTTATCTATTTGAATATCTTCTGATAAATCATAAACCTCACCATCTATTTGTACTCTTACAAATCCAGCTTTTCTATAACTTTCTAACTCTTTTTTGTATTCACCTTTTTTGCCTCGAACTACTGGCGCTAAAACTTGTATTCTTGTTCCCTCTTCTAATTCTAAAACTTTATCAACTATTTGGTCTAAAGTCTGTTTTTCAATTTTTTTGTTACAATTTGGACAATATGGCACACCAATTCTTGCATACAAAAGACGAATATAATCATAAATCTCTGTAACTGTTCCAACTGTTGAACGAGGATTTTTTGATGTAGTTTTTTGGTCTATTGAAATTGCAGGTGAAAGTCCTTCAATTTTCTCAACATTTGGCTTTTCCATTACTCCCAAAAACTGTCTCGCATACGATGATAGGCTTTCTACATATCTTCTTTGACCTTCTGCATAAATTGTGTCAAATGCTAAAGAAGACTTACCAGAACCTGATAAGCCTGTAATTACAACCATCTTGTCTCTAGGAATTTCTACATTTATATTCTTTAAGTTGTGCTCCTTTGCGCCTTTTATTACTATTTTGTCATTCATTTTTAAAATTCAATCCTTTCTCGATTTGCATAATTTTACTATAATTCTTCTGTTTTAAACTGTGTATAACCTTCATAAAAATAACTTGCATCAATACCTTTCATATATAATTCTCTGTCATTAATCTTATCTGTTAATACTTCTTTTAGCAATTGTTTAATTTCAACATCTTTTATTGGACTACGTTCCATTGCAAGTAAATAGTCGTTTTTATCTACTTTACTCCAGTCAATTACCATTTTTAATTCTTTTTTTAAGATTAAATCTAGCCATATTCTTGTACTACGTCCATTCCCTTCTCTAAAAGGATGAGCAACATTCATTTCAACATATTTTTCTATTATTTCATCAAAAGTGGATTGTGGCATTTTTTCAATATTATTTAATGCTATTTCTAAATATGTAATTGGTGCAAATCTAAAATTTCCTTTTGAAATATTTACCTTTCTAATTTCTCCTGCAAAACTATATATTTCTTCAAATAGATATTTGTGTATTTTTGAAAGGCACTCAAACGTACCTGGCTCTAATGTTTGTAAATATCCATTTTCAAATAGTTCATTAGCTTTTTTCTTGCTTATTTTTTCTTCTTCTCTTGCTAATTCAACTTCATCTGTAATATTTAATTTATTTTCTAATACCATATTTACACCTTCTTTTTTTATTTGAAACATCTTAGATCTCTCTTGAAAATATACTAATAAAATTTTAACTTCATGTTGCGTAGCTACTTTTTATTCTGTCAATTTTAAAATTTCTTCCATAATCTTTTCTGTAGTCTTTTCTACAACTTCTTTATCTTTTCTATTTTTCTTTTCTTCAGAAAAATCTATTGGCTTTCCATAAGTAACATAAGCTTTTTGAAAAGGTTTATCTCCTCCTTTTACTCCAACAGGAATAACTACAGCATCTGAATTTAAAGCAAAAAACGCAGCTCCATCTTTAACTTTTTCTCCTTTAGCTAACCCATTTCTTGTTCCTTCTGGAAAAATAGCAATTGCTTCATTGTTTTTAAATGCTTTTAAAACTTCCTTTACTGCTTTCATATCTTTAGCATCTTTTTCAACCAAAATTTCTCCAAAAAGATTTCCCATATGTGCTAAAAATTTATTTTTTGCAAGTTCCTTTTTGGCTAAAAATCTTACATCAGGTCTTTTACATGTAGATTCTATTAATGGTGGATCTAAAAAGCTTTTGTGATTTGCGCAAAGCAAAATCGCTCCACTTCTTGGAATATTTTCTGTTCCTGTAATTTTTGCTCTATATACTACTTTGCAATACAAATATATTGCACCTCTAACTATTGCTTTTCTAATATTTTTTATAACTTTCATGTTTTCTCCTTTTTTTCATCTATTATTTTTATAATTGTTTCAACTACTTCGTCTATGCTCATATTGGTTGAATCTACTAATATAGCATCTTCAGCTTTTACAAATGGAACAACATCTCTTTCTGAATCATATTTGTTTCTTTGCTTTAACTTTTCTAATTCATTTTCATAAGTTGTTTCTATTCCATTTTCTATATTTTGTTTATATCTTCTTCTTGCACTTTCTTCAAGAGAAACATCTAAAAATATTTTTACATCTGCATTTGGAAATACAACTGTGCCAATATCTCTTCCTTCCATAATTATGTCTTGTTTTTCTGCCATTTTTCTTTGCATTGGTGTAATTATATCTCTAACTTCTTTAATAGCAGAATATGGTGAAACGGCTTCGTTTACTCTTGGCTCTCTAATTTCTCTACTGACATCTTTACCATTTAAAAATACTTTTTGCACACCATTTACTTTGGTTAACTCTATATTTATATTTTCTAATACGCTTTTTATGCCTTCTATGTTATTAGGCTCTATTCCTTTATTTAAACAATCTAAAGTCACACATCTATACATTGCTCCTGTATCTATTGATACTAAATTTCTTTTTTCTGCTATTAATTTTGTTATTGTTCCTTTACCAGAACCTGCAGGTCCATCTATTGCTACAATAAATCCCATATTCATTACTTCCTCTCTGTGAAAATATACCGTTTCTTTTATGTCCGTATACTTGTGACCATTCCTTTTTCACACGCTTTAATTTTCTATATAATATCATTTTTTTTGCATTTTGTAAACATATTTTTTGGTTTATCTCAAAAAAACAGACACCCTTCACGAGTGCCTGCTATTTTGTAAAAAATGTTTATTTTTTATATTAAAATTATCTATTCTCTCCTCTTCCTTCTGGAAGTGCATTACTTGGTAATTCAATTCTAACTTTAATTCTAAATACGTATGTTGCTGCTTTAACAATTTTACTATTTTTAAATCTTTGCCATAATGATGGCTTAGCTTCAAATGTAGTTTCCTCAGTGTATTGTTGTTGTTCTGCTTCAAATGTTCCTTGAGCTCCAACTGTTTCTCCTACATTAGTTGTTCCTGTTGTTGTAGTTGCAGTATTTGTTACTGTTGTACCAGTAGTTGTTCCAACTGTTGTTCCTGTTGTTGCAGTTGTTTCAGCCAATGTTTCATTTACTAATTCTTCCAATGTTTCATCTGTTTCTGTTTCTTTAGCGATTGCAAGTTCAGTTGTTTTAGCTTTCTCATCTATTGCATTTTGAGCTGCAACAGCTTCTAATTGTTCTTCTGGTGCAGGAATTAGTTTTAATGCATCAGCAACTTCAATTCCTATGTAACTTAGTGCTTTAGAGCTATCTTCTAATCTTTCCATATCTATTTCTATATGTAAATTAGACTCTAAATTATTTATTCTAGCTTTAACCATCTTAAGTGCATCTTTATACTCACTAGATTTTGTATTTGCAGTTGTTCCAATTGTATTCAAGTTAGATACTACTTCATCATCAAATTTGCTTGATACTTTATTAACTTGCTTTTTCCATCCTTCTTCTTGATTTTCTACCATTTCTAATGTATCTTTCAAAACACCAGATAAAATAATGTTCTCTTCTCTTTGCTTAATAAGTTCTTCTATCTTCTTGGTATTTTCTTCAAATTGTGTTGTTGCAAACTCGACTAATCCGTAAGCAGATTTATACACACCTACTGGAAAATTTTTCTTCTTTGGATATTCTATTAAATATGTTTTTATAGTTTCTACTAATTCTTTAAAATAAGAATCTTCTTCTAATTCTATAATTTGTTTCTTACTATTTGGATTTATAAGTTTTTGAACTTTATCAATATTTGATAAAATCTTTTCCTCCGTAATTACCATGCTCATATTTACTATGCCAAATTTAGACATTGTAAAGTTCCCTCCTTTGTTTTTACTACATAATCTACTTTGATTATACAACAAGTTGCAAAATTCTACAAGTAAATTAGCGTTTTTTCTTGTTTACATTTTCGTTACATTTTTATTTCATTTTTGTTTCATTTTCGTAATATTTTTGTAACATTTCATTTATTCTTACGTGTAAAGGCATTTTGAATTCATACTACTACTAAATCGCATTCTATTTTACATTTATAATACTAAATAAATTCTACGCCTTAAGGAATTCTATATTCTCATTTAGTGCAAATATTTTCTAAAAAAAATCTCCTGCATTATTACTGTTTCAATCCCTTTATTATTGTTTTTTCAAAAACACTATACATGTCCGTTATATTAAATTTTTCTTGTTCTCTCATTTTATATACTAAAGTTGAACAAATTAAACCATATATTTCTGATGCTATAATTTTTGAATCTCCATTTTTTATTTGTCCATTAGCTATCCCTAGTTTTACAATATCTTCTATTTTATCTATATAATCATATATAAGTTTTTGACATTTTTTATTTCTTTTTTCTTTTCCCCATAGTTGCGTAAGAATAATATTAATTAAATTCTCGTATTTATTTACAATTTTTATTTGAATAAGAACTATAGCTTTTATTTTATCTAAATAATTTGAATATTTTGCAGTTTTTATATCAACACTATTTTGTAAAAGTTTAATCCCTTCTTCTATTAAAAAATCAAATATTTCTTCTTTACTTGTAAAATGGTAATATAAAGTTCCTTTTGCAACCCCTACCGTTTCTGTTATATCTTCTATACTTGTAGCATCATATCCTTTTTCTGCAAACAACTTCATTGAAGTTTCGAAAATTTTTCTCTTAGTTTTATTCATACAATCATTCCTTTTCACTAAACAATAACTTTTTATTCACAATTTGAACAAAAAACTGGTTTATTATATTAATATACTGTTAGTTAAAAATTAAAACTAACTTTTAATCCCCTTTTATTTTCAAAAATTCAGCTATTATTGTTATTGAAATTTATTTTTCTTTAACAATCTTATATAATAATTTTTTTGTTATATAAGAAGCTGAATTTTTTATTCGAATATTACTATATCTGTCTCACTTGTGTCCTCTCTATTGCCATAAGGATAAATTACATATAACATTCCGTTTTTTCCATACAAGAAATGTCCACAATTTAAGATATCATACAAATCTGAATTATAGTCCCTTTGATATAATGAATATCCTGAATCTATTAATGCTTGATTTTGTTCCTGTATAGCTTTTATTTCACTTTTTATTCTATTTGTTGCTTCACTATTCTTTATATTTTTTATTTTTAAAATCTCATCTATTTTAACTTCTCTTTGCTCTACAACATTATAATTAAAAGTATCTACTATAATTTTTTGACTTTTTTCGCCCTCTTTGTATTCGGCACGAATTGCTAAAGACAAAATATTTTTCTGTAAATATGCTTTATATTGTACTGTATAAACAATATTCATACTGCTTATTTGATTCTTTAGTATTTCTGCTCTTTTTCTATAAATATCTTTTACTCTTTTATTGAATTGCTTAGCCAATGAATGATTAACATTTATATATGGTATAGCAACATCTATTGTGCAATTTTCTCTCTCTTCTTTGTAATTAAATGCCGTAACTACCACATCATAATCATTACTTATTTTTTTTATATTTATATTTTCTTGCTCAAAATTTTCTATTTGATTTGTAAAAATTGTGTCAAAATCAGATTTCAATTCATTATATTCGTCTTCTTTTTCTGAATCCTTATCTATTATTCCTAATGCTCTTTCTACATTTTCTCCTTCAAAATATTCTGTTTTAGCAAGCGCTATAGCTATTCCTGCAACACATATAACAAAGATTAATATATATACTATTAAAAGCTTATAACTAATTTTATTTTTTGGTATAACAGGTCTCATATATTCTCCCTCCTGTTGTATTTATTATTTTTGTTTCATCTTTCGTAACTAAATTTTTTCAATTCTAACATTATAGTTTCCTATATTTTACTATACTATTTGTTAAATATCAATAACATTTTTCAAAAAAATACATATACTAATGTATATATAAGGAGGAAATCATGTGTGGAATTGTTGGATTTGTAAATTATAAAAAAGATATTTTGCAATACAAAAATGTATTAAATCAAATGACAAATGAGCTTAAAAAAAGAGGTCCTGATGAAGACGGCTATTACTTAAAAGAACATATTGCATTAGGACACAAAAGACTTATTGTAATTGACCCAGAAGGTGGAAAACAGCCAATGATAGAAAAGTATTCTTTTGGTGAATATGCAATTGTGTATAATGGTCAAATTTATAATACAAAAGAACTTCGAGAAACTCTATTAGAAAATGGTTTTGAATTTGAAAATCATTCAGATACAGAAGTTTTGCTAAAAAGCTATATTCATTATGGTAAAGATGTTGTTCATCATTTAAATGGTATTTTTAGTTTTGCAATTTGGAATTCTCATACTGAAGAGTTGTTTTTAGCAAGAGACCACTTTGGTGTAAAACCTTTATTTTACACTCTTTTTAATGATACATTTATATTTGCATCTGAACTAAAGGCAATTTTCGAATTTCCAAATATGCCTAAAATTATAGATAAACAAGGAATTTCTGAACTATTTGGCATAGGTCCTGCACACACTCCAGGCTTTACTGTTTATAAAAATATTTTTGAAATAAAACCTGCTCATTTTGCAATTTTAAATAAATCTGGGCTTCATATTGAAAGATATTGGAAGCTTGAAAGCAAGCCCCATACAGAAAACTTTGAAGATACTTGTGTACATTTAAGAGGTTTGCTTGAAGATTCTATTAATAGACAACTTGTTTCTGATGTTCCTCTATGTACTTTTCTTTCTGGCGGACTTGACTCAAGTATTTTAACAAAACTTATTGGAAATTATAGAAAAGCAAATGACTTATCCCCAATTTCTACATATTCTGTGGATTATGTGGATAATGATAAAAATTTTGTAAAATCTGATTTTCAACCAAATTCAGATAATTACTATATAAATTTGATGACTGAAAATAGCTATTCAGTAAATCAAAAAGTTGTGTTAGATACTCCTGATTTAGCCAAATATTTAGAAGATGCAATGATTGCAAGAGATGTGCCTGGAATGGCTGATGTAGATTCTTCTCTGCTTTTGTTTTGCAAAACAGTAAAGCAAGAACAAACTGTAGTCCTAATGGGAGAATGTGCAGATGAGATTTTTGGCGGATATCCTTGGTTCTTTAGAAAAGATGCTCTTGAATCTGGCACTTTTCCATGGTCAATTGCAATAAAAGAAAGACAACATATTTTAAATCCATCTATTGCAAAAGAGGTGAATTTACAAGATTATATTGATTATAGATATAACGAAAGTTTAAGTGAAGTAGAAATTTTGAATAGTGATTCTGAAGAAACAGCTGAAAAGCGAAAAATTTCTTATCTTACAATAAATTGGTTTATGCAAACATTGCTAGAAAGGACTGATAGAATGGGAATGTATAATGGACTTGAAATACGCGTGCCATTCTGCGACTATCGTTTAGCTGAATATATGTGGAATGTACCTTGGGAAATGAAAGCTTTAAATGGACGTGAAAAAGGCTTGCTTCGTTATGTGTGCAAAGACTTTTTGCCTGAAGAAATTGTAGAAAGGAAAAAATCTCCATACCCAAAAACTCACAATCCAACATATCTTGCTAAAGTTAAAGGAATGCTTTCTGATATAATGTCTGATTCAAATGCTCCTATAAATTATCTTTTAAATAGAGATTATATTTTGGAAATTTTAGAAACTGATGGTAAAGCATTTTCAAGACCTTGGTTTGGTCAGCTTATGACTGGCCCTCAGCTTATGGCTTATCTTTGCCAAGTTAATATGTGGCTTGAGAGGTATGAACCAGAGATAGTAGTATAATAGTATACAGATTAATTGTTCCCTACTTTATAAAAGCAGAGGGTGAGAATACATTCACCCTCTGCATAATTCACCAGATGTCCTTCTTTTTTTCATCTATCTGCGTAAGAATTTCTTCGCAGATACTGTCTATATCGGATCTGTGGTCTTTTACTTTAAGCTTGAAGTCACTCAAGTATTTGTTGTCACTTTCAAATCTTTCTATCTCCTCCAGTTCTATTCTTAACTTTACTTTCATTTCTTGGGTTTGACCTTCTAAACTCCATGAAATACGTTGTATTTCATTTACTCTTCCATGAAGTTCACTTAACTCCATTATAGCAAACTCCCGGTCAATTTGATCGTAGACCTCCTGCATTTCTTGTTGCCACTTTTCTATTTCCTTTTTTGTTAAACAATCACTCACATAAACCTGGACAAAAATAATCAATCCAATAAAAAATACATAAAATACTACATAGCCAATATTTTTTTTCATGTCTTTTTCCTCCATATAGACAATAATGAAATGTTTATTAACTGCTACTATTATTATATCATATTATGTAAATTAATGCAAATTTTACTTTTTTATTTAACCAATTCTAGCACATTTAAAAGAAAAATTCATATTATATTTTAGGTGATTTATATGAAAACTTTAAGAATTGGATCTACCGGTCCCATAGTAGAATTTTTACAAAATATACTTATTTATTTAGGACTATATAATGGAAAAATTGATGGAATATTTGGTCCCAATTTAAGAAATGCAGTAATTGATTTTCAAAGACAAAACTGGCTAAATGCTGATGGGATTGTAGGTCCTCGTACTTGGCTTGCACTTCGACCATACATAGATGGTGGTTTAGGATTTATTGTTCCAACCAATATTAGTTATAGCTCATCTATTTTGCAAATAAATTTAGATAGCTTAAAAAGGCTTTATCCATTTATAGAAATTACTTCTGTAGGTAGAAGCGTGCTTGGTAAAAATCTTCCTATAATAAAAATTGGAAATGGTTCAAAAGAGGTATTTTACTCCGCTTCTTTCCACGCAAATGAGTGGATTTGTTCTCCACTTGTTATGAAATTTTTAGCTGATTATTGTTACTGCTACACAAATAATTTGCCAATTTATGGAGTAAATGCAAGAAATATTTATAATTACTGCACAATTTATATTATGCCGATGGTAAATCCTGATGGAGTTGATTTAGTCACAGGAGAAATTAGCCCAAATTCTTCTTTATACACAAACACAGAGCTTATAGCCAATCGTTATCCAAGTATTCCTTTCCCAGATGGTTGGAAGGCAAATATCCGGACGGAATTGACCTTAATCTACAATTTCCTGCAGGTTGGGAACAAGCAAGGCAAATTAAATTTTCACAAGGATTTACCTCCCCTGCTCCACGAGATTTTGTTGGATTTGGTCCACTAACAGAACCGGAAGCTTTAGCTGTTTATAACTTTACTTTGCAACATAATTTTAGCTTAGTTATAGCATTCCATACTCAAGGTGAAGTAATCTTTTGGCAATTTCAAAATTATAATCCACCAAGAGCCTTATTCATTGGAAATGAATTTGCAAGAGTAAGTGGCTATTCTTTAGAAGAAACTCCATTTAACTCCAGCTTTGCAGGATACAAAGATTGGTTTATTCAAGATTACAATAGACCAGGATATACTGTTGAAGTAGGTGAAGGTGAAAATCCACTTCCTATTTCTCAGTTTGATACGATTTTTAATGATATTTTAGGTATTTTTGTTTTAGGAGCCATTTTGTAGGGCAACTTAAATATTTGCGCATCTAAATTTATTAACAAGAAAGACATTTCATATGATTAAAGAGGATACGTAATTGTATCCTCTAACTTATTTATATATAATTGTGCTATTTAATAAATTATAATATTTTTTCTACTTATCAATACCTCTATACTTTATATATCTCAAAAATGATATTATTCCCGTAACTACAAATATACTAATTACTATATAAACAAAGTTAATGTAAAAGCCTGTATTTGGCAATACCATTTTAGGATTTGCTGTTTTCTGTTCATCTGACTGTTTTTTTATCACTTGCGTTGATGCATTTTCCACTTCTACAATAGAATCATTTTTTTCATCAGTGCTTGAATTTGTATTTGTATTTTTAATTGTGGTTATAGGCACATTATTATTGTAATTATTATTGTTGCTATTGTTATTTATATTTATATCAATATTTTTTTTATCATCTTCCTCAATATTTTCACCTATATTTGCATGTTTAGTATCATTTGTTATATTGTTATCTTCTACAGGTTTTAACTGCATTTCTGATATTTTAACTTTTATAGTTTGTTCATTTCCAGCTAAATCTTCAATCAATATATCATCTTCTATAGCTGTATCATATAATCTAGAAATACTTTTTTTATTTTCTGATAAAGACCAATTATATTTTTCATCTAATTCCTCGTTTGATGTTATTGTAACCATTATTTCGCCATTTTCATTTACATCACTATATTTTATTTGTAATATTGGTGGCTCTTTATCTATATTATTAATTTCAATTGTTTCATTTTTTTCATTACTAGATATATCTTTTATTATAATATCCTCTTTTATATTATCAGTATATAACTTTATTAATAGCTTTTTATCTAGTGATAGACTCCATCCATCCAGTTCTTGTAATTCTTTATTAGATACTATCGATACTTGAACATCTTTATTAGTTTTTTCTTCATTACTATATATAACATTTGTTAAAAAATCTTCTGTATTATTATTGCTATTCATTATTAAATTCAACACATTTCCATCTATATCTACAATACTAACTTCCTCTGAAGTATCTTCTGTATATATTTTAGTCAATACTTTTTTGTCTTCTGATAATTCCCACTCTTCTTTTGGTTTTAATTCCTTATTCGAAATAATTGTTGCCTCTACTCTTCCGTCAGGTGTGTCTTTAAGGCTATATTGAACTATATTGTTTTCATTATAATTTCCAATAGTATTAATCTGTATTTTTTTGTTAATTGCATTTCCTACCAAATCTTTTATTTGTATTTCTTCTAAAACATTTTCTGTATATATTTTTGATATTTTTTTCTTATCCTCTGAAGTTGTCCAACCATCTATCTCTTGTAGTTCTTCATTTCCTTCTATAGTTACTAAAACTCTATTATTATTTATTTCACTTAAATTATATGTAATCAATAATAATGGTTTTGACTTATCTATATTATTTATCTCAATCGGTATAGTTCTTATATTTCCTGCTATATCTTTTATAGTAATATCTTCTTTTTGATTGGCCCTATATATTTTCGTTAAAGTTTTTTTATCTTGTGATTGATTCCATCCTGATAAATATTGTAATTTTTCATTTCCCGTAACTGTTACTTTAACATTTTGATTTGTTTTATTTGTGCTACTATATGATACTACAGCTTCTGGTGCTATTTTATCAATATTTGTTATATTAATATTTGCATTTAATTTTTCTCCTCTAACATTAAAAAAACTAATTTTCTCTTCTGTATTTTCGCTATATATTTTTTTTACTACTTTCCTATCTTCTGATAAATTCCAGCCTTTTGGTATTTCTTTTAATTCTCTATTAAAAGTTATTGTCATAGTTACAGGCTGATTCGTTTTATTTGCAGTACTCTTTTTCATAGTTCCTGAAAATTTTTCATAAGCTTCTTCAGCTAATTCTGGTTCGTTTGGAATATATGTCTGTATTTCATAATTTTTTCCCCCTGCAATATGATTTTCCGAAAATTTAATTGTACCATTAGATATCTTTATTAATGTGTTTTTCCCATCTAAAAAATAGCTATAAGTTGGAGCCTTTCCTGAAGTTTTATGATTATCCCAAGTTGTATCAATAGCATACCATTTTTTTTCATCTGGGTGATATACATAATTCCAAGCATGAGCTCCTTTTGCTTCAGTATCACCTGCATATCCATTTATTCTTATGCATTTTACTCCTTTTTCATTACATAAAAGTTGAAATAGTCTTGCTTCTGCATCACAAACTCCTTCCTTATTAATAAGTGCATCATATGCAGTTTGATCAATATCTGTATTCTCTTTTTTGGTATAAACCACGGTATTACAAATGTAGTCATGACATTTTTTTACAATCTCGTATGTACTAGTTCCATTAATTGAATTTAAAACTTCATCTAATTTTTGATTAAATCTTTTATAATCAGACCTTTCACTAATTATTGAACTTATTGTAACTGAATTATATACTATTTGTTTTTTTACTTTATCGATTTTGTAATACAAATTGGTTTTTGGTGCATAATACCAATATATTATTGGATTATCATCATTAAAAGCTACAATAGCATCATATATATATCCTTTTATTTGTTTGTTTATTGTATTATTAGCGTATGTTTGATCATTATAAAAACTAGTTACATTAATATTAAATATTTGATTAGAAAAATTCACTTTAGTACTTCCAATGCCAGTTGTATCCTTTTTAAGCGAATTATATACATTTCTTGATAAAGCATTTTTTAATTGGCTATAATAAAACTTGTTTGGATCTATATTTTGACTTATAGTACCAGAACTTGCTTCTGTTAAACTCTCATCTTCTTCTAATGTCGACTCTATAGTACCTTCTATATATCTGTTTGTCTCATTAGTTACAGTAATTCTCACATCTGATGCATATACATTATTTGTAATAGTCATTATTCCTATAAAAAAAAATACTGCTAAAATTATTTTTTTCTTAATACTATTCATAATATTATTCCTCTTATTTACTATATTATTTGTCATAACTTTCATTTATAATTTTCTCGTAAACCATATCCTATCAGTTTTAATTATATCAATTTTGTGCTAAATTTTCAACGAATGATTAAAATATTACAAAAACGATATATTTTTGTAATATTTTTGTAATATTTGTGTTAATCTATTCATTATTATTTCATAAATTTTATCTTTTTAAGCATTTTTATATAATCTCCTTCAAACTCTCTTGCAAGAATATCCATAAAAACATGATCATAGTATTTTCAGTTTAAGAAATAGCTTTCTCTTCTTCATTTTCTAAGTCTACAATTGCAAAATTCAAATCACTGTTTTTATTATTATTTTCATTCCATTCTATTAATAAAATTTACTTTACTATACTTTCTAATAATGTAATTTTTTTATTATCAACATCCAACTCACAATTAATTCCATAAGGAATAATTCCAATAGGAGAACTATGTCCAAAATTTACATTATATAATACAGGCATATCTGTTCTATTGAATTCTTTTAGAGCTTTTCTATATACATCTTTATATTCTTCATAATATTTTTCATTTTGTGGTTTTCCAACTATAATTCCTTTAGCAATATTAAATATTCCTTGAGCTCCTAAATTTCTTAAATAATATGTAATCAAATCTGGATTAGGTTTGTCTTCGCTTGTTTCTAAAAATAATATTTTATCTTTCCATTCCTCTAAAGATGGCCATATTTCTGTACCAACATATATAGGAAAAACATCCAAACACCCTCCTAATAAATTCCCTGTAACTTTTCCTGTACCTTGAATAACCTCATATCCTTTTGGATCATTAATTCTTACTTTTGCTTTATTCATATTTTCTTCACACCATGAAATATGTTCATTTGTCCAATAATCGCATTTTTTTATTTCATATTTTTCTTGTGGTGCAAATAACAATTTTCTTACTGCATTTTCTGTATAATCATACATATCAACATATTCAGCAAAATCAGGCATAAGTGCTGGTCCATAGAAAGAAACAAGTCCTGCTTTATACATCATCAAATGGTTTGCTGTTGTATCTGAAAATCCCATAAATATTTTAGGATTTTCCTTTATAATATTGTAATCAATATATGGTAATAATCTAATTGTATCATCCCCACCTATAGCACATATAATTGCTTTTATCGTTTTATCTTTGAATGCAGTCATTAAATCTTCCGCTCTTTTCTCTGGATGCTCATATATATATTCTATCCCTTTTAATGTATTTGGCATTGTTACAACTTCTAATCCAAAATTCTCTTCTAATCTTTGCTTTCCCAAATAGTATTTATGTAAAAATTCTTTTTCTCCTAACATTCCACTTGATAAACTCACTATTGCAACTTTATCGCCTTTTCTTAATCTTTCTGGTTTTATCATAGTTCTAATCTCCTTCCCTATACAATAAAATAAGCCTCGCAAAAGAATCTTTTAAGACTCCTTTGCAAGACTTTCATATATCTTACTTCGTGTAAACAATCAATCTATTTTAATTGTCCTTTATCGCTCGGATTGTTAAATCCTAGATAAACTCTTAAATTATGTTTTCTATTGTAACATATTATTTTAGTTTTGTCAAATTTACATAATTTTCATTCTCTAAAAATATACCATTTATAAAATTCAATATTTTTATTTGCCCTTCTTCGGATTCTATCGTTAAAACAATATCTTCAACATTTTGTGCTAATTTTTTTATATTTCCATCATGAAATTCAAAAAATAAATTTGATATATCTTCAGGTATATGTTGACTCATTAATTCTTTTTCTGCTTCTTCTTCAATTTTTTCAAATTCTTTTTGATTTCCGCTCTCAAATATCTTTAATGTATTATACATATTTTTAGGCATTAAATTTAGAGTTAAAAATCTTGCATCTACTTCATCACTAACAAACTTAGGGAATTTTTCCTTTGAATATTTGAGTCCTTTCTGATATAATTCTTCAAATTCTTTTTCAACTTTTTTTCTATTAAATTCAGGTCTATTTTTGAACTCTTCTACTTCTTTGTAATATTGTTCTTCTATTATTTTCTTTGCTTCTTCATTTGATTTTGGCTCTATTGTGGTATTATCTTCTTCATTCACAACCATAATATCTTTATAATCTAAGTCATCTAAATAATCTAAATGATTAATTGGTGGTTCATTATAGAACACCTCTTCTTCTTTAATATATTCCTCTAATTGTTTATCATATTCATCTTTACATATTTGCTTTATCTCTTCTTCGCTATATTCTTTATCTTCTATGGTTTTTATACCATCTATATAATGTAAATTTTGCATTAAATTATACCATTTTTTTGTGTAATATTTCATTAAAATCTATCCTTTCTTTTTTATTATAAAAAAACATTCTAACTATATTTATATCACATCTTATCGAATTTGCATAGTTCTTTTATTATATTTATTTATTTTGTTTTAGTATGATTAAAGAGGATGCAAGATGCATCCTCATATTTTTAGTAAAAAGAAAGAGAAATAGACATATTATCTACTTCCCCTAGGCATCGTCCGAAGACTTCTGCCGCCATCCTTATATTTTTACACATTTTTATATTTATTATACAAATTAGAACTATATTTTATTTTCTTTATCATAGCTAATCTTCCAACAATAAAGCTCATAGGTATTCTATTTTGTTTCGAAACTTTTAATAAATTCTCTTCATCATAGTTGTTTTCAATTTGAGACCAATTATCAACATCTATCATGGTATTTAATGCAAAGTTATCTGCTCTTTGTTCTTGTTTTTCGCTTCCTTCGACAATTACTTTATTTTTTGCTTCATTATAGTCACTTTTGCAATGTCCTAATTCGTGAAAAAGTTCGAAGAAAAAAGAGTCCTTACTACTATAATTTTTCGTAATATAAATAGCAGGTTTTTTGGCTTTTACTTTAAAGCATCCTCTAACCTTTGTGCCTGATAAAGCTTTTTCTACAACAAAATATATTCCATAATTATTTAATATTTTTTGTATACTTTCTATTGAAAAATCTTTATATGCCTCTTCTTTTAAGTCTTGTATCAAAAAAGGAAATGAGACTGGAATGTATTCTTTTACACTTTGTTCTTTTGAAAGTTCATCACATCTTGCTATCCATAAACTTAACTTGTTTATATTTTCACCTGATTTTTTGAATAAAGTCTTTTCTTGTACTTTATTTAGAGCTTCTAAATTTGTAACTTTAAGAAAATCTAATAAATCCATATAGTTTTGAACCCAATTTGTTTTATCTTTAAATTCGACCCATTCTCTCTTTTCTAGTTCATTCATATAAAAATCTTTTTTTATTACTTCTTGCAACTTTTTTTCATTTCCATATTTTTTTAATAAATACCCTGTAACATATTTTCTGTTTTCCGCATTTATAATGAACTCAATTGGTATATTTGTTAAACGATATATTTGTGCTGCTCTTTCTAATGTAATTGACATTTTACCATTTAATAATTCATTCATGTGTTTTTGCGAAATTCCTAATCTATTTGCAAATTCTGTTTGAGATATGTTATTATACTCTAAGTATTCTTT
>Ga0247608_10000266_pt1 | contig 91119 bp, 95 predicted proteins | sample 176DNAGHGlowgp2_FD_193490 | JGI IMG/M metagenome (GOLD analysis project Ga0247608, IMG submission 193490) | Sheep rumen microbial communities from Palmerston North, Manawatu-Wanganui, New Zealand - 1766 DNA GHGlow gp2 | ecosystem: Host-associated > Mammals > Digestive system > Stomach > Rumen ... | reverse complement strand
GCCGGATACTACAGTATCCTTAACCGGTACGAGTCTCTGCACTTATGCGGTTGAACCGCCGTGTACCGAACGGTACGCACGGTGGTGTGAGAGGTCGGGGCTTATTCAGCCCCTCCTACTCGATTTAAAGGATGTGCTCTTCCCGGCCTTCTTCCGGGATGAAATCGTTCAGCTATGGGTATAATCGTTCAGACAATAGAGCAATCGTTCAGCTATGAGGAGAGACCCTGCTTTTTCCGTGCGGCATAGATTTTTTTTTGCTCACGTATTTCCTCCTTATGTGTTTGACGGTATTTTCTGTAGTACTCACGATACTTCTATGAAAAAAATAATCTATATTCTTATTACCTTTGCCATAATGCTGATCGTTTCACGATTTGTTGTGAGAATTGTAGATGGACCGGAGTACCTGATGCCGGAGCACCTGACCAGGTTGAAGAAAAGATCTCTGAACAGAAAACATTCTCTTGCACTTAGGGAGTTCGCGCTTGGCATGGAGTCGCTAACCAGGTTTGTCAGTAAAGAACCGCTCTACCGCGTGCATGAATGCGTATTCGGTGTTCTCGCGTTTGAGAGTGAACCGGTCGACCCGAGGCTCTGATTGGGAATGAGGCACATGGAAAAAATGTGCCTCATTTCTTTATGTTCGCATCTTTTTTTCCGGGATAATTGTTGCCTTTGCTGTTATGCTACAATTAGCGAAATGACAATGAGGTGAGAAACCGTGGGAAAAAACTACAAATGGCAAACGTTTTGTCAAGGATAAATTTATCCCTCAAGCATGAATTCTGTGCTTGAGGGATTATTTGTCGTCACTTCGTGACAACAAGCATCTAATTGTTAGCCAATAGTTATAATCTCATACTCGCGGCTGCCGAGGCCAAGATCCGCCGCAGCCTCCACCGTGTGTATGCCGTGCTTTTCCTCCATGCGGCGGATCAGCGCTTTCTTGCCGGGATCATCCGCATTGACTACGGCATTATAGCAGGCCTGGTCCAGGGCCACAGGATCCGTGGATGCGAAGATGCCGAGATCCGCCATTTCCGGTTCGTGAGGGTTACCGTCACAGTCACAGTCCACGCTCAGCCGGTTGGCCACCGAGATATACAGCATGTTCTCCGCACCCACATAGCCGATCACAGCCTTGCAGGCGTCTGCCATGGATTCCAGAAAGTCATCCTGCTTGGCGATCTTCACCCACAACAGCTTCGGATTAGTCGTCTTGCCTGCCGTGTGGATATTGGTCTTCCCATGGGTGGAGCCTATACCGATAGCAATGTTCTTCAGCGCGCCGCCAAAGCCTGCCATGGCATGCCCCTTGAAATGGGAGAGGATCAGTAAGGAGTCATAGTTCTTGAGGCCACCGCCGACTATGTCCTCCTTCAGATGGAAGCCGCCCTCCACTGGGATACCGAACTCGCTGAATTCATCCATGATTTCTACCGGCGCGATCTCTTTGTAGCCACGCTTCTCAATGGCGTTCCAATGCTTGCGCTTATCCTGCCGGTTGCCGCCGTAGGCCGTGCAGCACTCCACGATAGTGCCGCCCAGCTTCTGCACCAGCGGAGCAATCAGTTCCGGGCGGAGGTGGTTGCTCTTCTCGCTCTCCCCGGTCGAGATCTTCACCGCGACCTTGCCGGGAAGCTCGCGGCCTAATGCCTCATAGATCTTCACCAGGCTCTCCGGGCTGATTTCTTTCGTAAAGTAAACCTTGGATTTTTCCATCATGCATCCTCCAAATCAAAATGAACCTTTATTCTGTTCTTTGCTTCTTTGAGCGCAAGGGGCAGTTTTCCCTCCATCTCACCCACAACATGCACGGAATAGGGGCGGATATCTGCGTCCTCAAACACCAGAGCCAGCGCGTTCCAGGCATCGAAATAATAAACACCGCCACGATATACAACGGTTGTAGTTTGTGCATCGCGGACCCTTACCGGCTTGGGAAGTCCGGCATAGTACTCATGCCCGCCGGAGCGCGCCATGTTCAGTTCCATCGGGCAGAGGCCCACGATCTCCTGAGAAAGCGCACTTTCCGCCAGGTTGATCGGGTATTCCTGCCCGTCAAGGATCGCCTTCATCGCAGCTGTTCCTTTGCCCAGGCCGCGATCTCAGCCTGCTTACCGTCGACCTGTGAGCCCTTTAATGCGAAGCCGTTCTCAACCACTGCTCCTTTGCAGAGTTCCCGGATCCATTCCACGCTCTGACCGAGGCCGCTGCCCTCACTGGTGTTGAAGGGAAGGATGCGCTTGCCCGACCAGTCCAGCTTTTCCAGAAAGCTCACCACCGGCATGGGCAGCGTATTCCACCAGTTGGGATAACCGAGAAACACGGTGTCATACTGATCGAAGTTCTCCGGCAGCTTTTTCAGCTCAGGCCGAATGCCCTGATTCAGCTCATCCCGGGCCTCGCAAATCATCTTCATGTGGTCTTCCATGTAGGTCTTGACCGTTTCGATCTCAAACAGGTCGCCGCCTGTCGCCTGCTGAATAAACTCCGCCGCCTGCGCGGTGTGCCCCTTTTCCAGCTTCACGATCTTCATGCCGGGGGCAATGGTTTCTCCCTTGAGGGAGAAGAAAACAGTTAACACCTTCATAAAACACCTCCGTTATTTCCTTGCCGGTGAGCCACCGAAGACCTGGGACATCTCCATGGAATCCAACTTCTCATCAATGGCGTTCACTTCTTCTGCTGTCAGAAGGATATCCGCAGCCCCGGCATTTTCCCTGATGCGTTCGATCTTCCGGGAACCGGGGATTGGCACGATGTAAGGCTTTTTGTTGATCATCCAAGCCAGAGAGATCTGCGCGGGCGTGGCGTCCTTCTCGGCCGCGAGGGAGCGGATCAGCTCAAAGAGCGCACGGTTGGCTTCAAAGGCCGCGTCGGAATACGGTCAAATCTTTTCCAAGGACGCGCGTTTTCATTTTGCTTTCCTCCTGACTTTCAAAAGTTTCATGATCCCGTAACCGAGCATGGCAAACAAAACCATGACTGCAAGAATATCCGCGAGGAAGAACACTCGCGGTTCGCTGTAATCGAAAAAGGCAAAGGGCAGTTTCAAAAACAGGTAGGCCGGGATCTGCCTTTTCACGAAAGCATAGACTCCATACAGGGAAACTGCGCCCAGGCAACCGAGAACGACTGCTTTTTCCCTGCCCTTCGGCAACATCGCGCCCAAACGCGTCCCTGCGTGCAGGCTCATGAGCACGAGGCCCCAGTTGGCCAGGGGCAGGTGGATCGCACGGGCGACAGAGGAAAGACCATCCGTCGACAGGAAGGTATACAGGTGCTTGCTCATGAGGATGCCGCACAGTGGCTGGACGATCATAAAGATCAGGAGCAAGAGGTTCAGCACCGTCTGAAAAACACGCGGCGGGAAATACTGCCCCTTGAACAGGTTCTTCCACCATGCGCGGTTGAGCCAATGATGCAGACCAAACAGCACCAGCATCAGCGTTCCCGCTATCTCGTGGAAGGCCTCCCCGATCAGGGAGTAGGCCATCAGCAACGGCAGCAGGAGCACCATGGCGGCGTCGAGAATCCGTCTCTTTGCCATTTCAGAAGCCAAGCTCGTTCAGCCAATTAGCGACTGAGGTCTGCACCTTATCCGGATTATTCTGGGTGTCGGTCCCGGCAACTGCAAGTCCCTTTGCGATGGTGCAATCGGGATAGGCCGCGGCAAGGCTGCGGTCAAAGCCCGACAGTCCGCTGCCTGCATGGGTGGAGAAGGGGACCAGAGTTTTGCCGGAGAGCGGCGTGCTTTCAAACACTGTGTACAGGATCATCGGCCAGTCGCCCCACCAGACCGGGGCACCGATGAAGATGGTATCATAGCTGTCAAAGTCGGGAAGCTCTCCGGCATAGGCTGGGCGGGCACCGTCCCGCTGCTCCTGCAGGGCAACATCGGTCAGCTCCTTGTAGGTCATAGGATAGTGATTATCCGTCGGGAGGATCTCGTACAGGTCAGCGCCTGTTGCCTCGCCGATCATCTCCGCCACAATGGCGGTGTTTCCCTTTTCAATGATGCCCACATTGTACTGCTCTCCGGTGCGGGAGAAGTAAAGCACAAGGATCTTGCTGCCGGATTCCTCCGGGGCTTCGGTGGGCGTTTCCGTCTCTGTTGGTTCCTGCAACACAGGTGTTATCTCCGGTGTGGATTCCGGAGCGGCGGCTTCCTGTGCAACTTGAGAGGTTGGCTGCGCTCCTGTCGCTGAACTGCAGGCGGAAAGACCGAGCATGAGCGCCGCAGTCAGCAAAAGTGAGATGAGTTTTTTCATGGTGATTTTTATTCTCCTCTCGGATACACCGGTGCCTCCGCACCTTTTGACAGACGCGGAGGCATTTTTATTACTGTTTGCCCTCTTCCATGCCAGTTTCCAGCCCCGGCTGCAGGGGGCCGTAATAGTAGGAGGCCGTCGCGCCGCCGTCCACAAGGAAGGTGGAGCCGGTGATGAACTGGGCCCGCTCGCTCATGAGAAGCTCAGCCACGTCGGCAACCTCATCCGTCGTGCCGGGACGCCCCGCGGGGCATTTAGCAAACATGTTCTTGTAAAAATCACCCCGGAGGCCATTGAATTCGTCCACAGCCAGCGGCGTTACGATGATGCCCGGCGCAATGTCGTTGATCCTTGCGCCGCGCTTGCCCCACTCCACGGCCTCGTACATGGTGCGCTTTTCGTTGCAGCGCTTGGCCAACTGATAGGCGTGCAGAGTGTTAACGATGTTCTCCGGCTGGAGAATGTCAAGATCCAGCAGCTTATCCGTCGGGGTCATGGCCAAAGCGCGATCCTCCTCGGGCGTGAGCTGCTTCATGCGCCAGCCGGACTGGCTGGAGATCGTAACGCCCACGCTGCCGGGAACGATGACCTTGCGGACCTCTTCCAGCAGGATCGCCGTGCCCAGCAGGTCGACCTGCAGGATCTGCTCAATGGTCGCTTGGGACGGGGACACACCCGCTGCGTTTACAAGCATCTTGATGGGGCCGTATTCCTGCGCGGTTTTTACAGCGTTCACGATGGACTCCCGGGACGCCATATCCATTGGAATGACCACCGCATCAAAGCCGGCGTTGGTCAGGGTCTTCAAAGTTTCCTGCGCTTTTTCCGGGCGGCGGGTCGCGATCACGATCTTTTTCCCATAGCCCATTCTCCGCACGATCGCCAGCCCGATCTGCCCCGCGCCGGTAACAAGCAATACTTCCTTTGTCATGAGGTATTCTCCCTTCAAAATGTACTGGCTACGGCGTCAGTGAACTTCCAGCAGCCGTCTATTCTTTCTGCTTTCATATCCAGCTGCAGCCGCCAGGTATGGCGTCCTCCGCCGAATACCGCAGCCTCCACCCGGCTCTGCGCCAGAAGGGTCGCAGTATTGCCGCTTACCTTTGCTTCCAGGTTGACCGGCTCTTCGGAAAAATAGTTCATCGTACCCCGCAGGATGTAACGGATGTACTCGTCTCTTGACTGCCGCATGCCGGTCATATGGGTCAAATGGAAGCTCTCGTCCAGTGTTGCTTCCATCCCGGCCCGGTCTTTGGCAATGGCCGCGCGGTAAAAAGAGCGGTACTGATCCTTGATCTGCTGCTCGTCCATCAGACGCTCTTCTTTGCCCAGGCGGCGACCATCGCCTCGGATTTAGCCGCGTCTGCGCCGTGGACAGCGAGGCCGCGGCCAACAGTCGCACCCTTGCAGCTCTGCTTCAAGGTCCGCTCACTGCCGCCCAGACCGCTGCCCTCATGGGTCATCACGGCGAAGACCTTCTTGCCGGTGAAGTCCAGCTTCTCCAGCTGGGTCAGCACCGCCATGGGGAAGGTGCCCCACCAGCAGGGACCGCAGACAAACACGTTGTCGTACTCACTGATGTTGTCCAGATAGGCTTTCAGTTCCGGCCGGGCCTTGGTGCGCAGCTCCTCCTGTGCCTCCTCGGTGCAGGTCATATAGTCCTTGGAGTACTCCCGGACGGTCTCGATCTCGAACAGATCTCCGCCCACGGCCTTCTGGATGAATTCGGCCACGATCTCGGTGTTGCCCTTCTTGAGTTCACGGATCGAACCGTTCCAGTAGTTCTGCCCCTTGCGGGAATAGTAGATGATGAGATTATTAGACATGATGTTTTCCTCCAATTTTTCCATGTGTTTGTCTTTCTGTGAACAGTATAAAAAAAGATACCCTCCAAATCAATTCAGATTTTGGAGGGTATTTGATAAGTTTTACTTATTGATTGAGGAATTCCTGAACCAGTAATCGCTCAAACTCCACAACTGCCTGGCCGTGGTTTTCCCGCTTGCGGAAGGCGCACAGGTTCCGTATGATCTGGCCACCGTCGCGGAGAAGGGGAACTCGTTTCATGGCTGACCCGAACTGTTGCTCACTGCCGCAAAGCTCCACAGGCAGGACACCTTTGTTGGAAACCACCAGCACGTGGGCCTCCTGTGCTGTCTCAGCAAACAGGAACTCACCTCGAAAGCCCACGATATCCCGGTAATAGCTTTGTTCGTTTTCCCGCTGCGCCGGGGAGGCGATCAGAATACAGGGGATGTTTTTCAGATCCGCAATGTCGATCCCGTCCAGGCGGGAGAGCGGATTGTGGGCAGCGATCTCCACATAGCACTTGCTCTCCGAGAGGATGAGATTCACATACTCGTCGGAAAAGGCCCGGCGCTGATCGTTCAGCACCAGATCCAGCTTGTTCAGCCGCAGGCCGTCAAAAAGATCCTCATGATTTCCCGCAGTCACATGAAGGTCGATCTCCGGGTGCAGCTCGGTAAAAGCTGCAATGGCATGGTTGAATTCCTCACCGCTGTAGCTGAGCAGAACCCCGACGTTCAGTTCCCTCGCTCCGGCGCGGCCCACACGCAGCGTGTCGCGGCGAAGCTGCTCCAGGTCGGCGGTGATCAGAACGGAGCGCTTGTAGAAAAGCTCACCAGCAGGGGTCAGGGTGAAGCGGCGCTTGACACGCTCCAGGAGCTTCACGCCCAGTTCGGCCTCCAGTGCCTGGATCTGTTGGGAGATGGCGGACTGGGAGATATTGCACTGCTCCGCCGCCGCGGTAAAGCTGCCCCGTTCCACCACGGCTTGGAAGTATTCGATCTGTCTCAACAGCATGGCATCTCTCCTCAGCGGATGAAGTTCGTGGCGATACGCCGTTCTTCCTGTTTCGGCAGTTCGATCCCGGCCGCTTCCCCGGCGGCTTTCAGCTTAAGGAGCCAGGCCATGTTGCGGCCAAGCACGCGCATGATCTGCAGGCCTTCCTCGTCCTGCAGAACTTCCTCCGGCGTGTTGCCGTGTACCATGTTCCAGTAGCGGGAACCGGGGACGATCATCTGCCCGTGCAGAAAATACTTGTTCATCTGATCCAGCGCTGAGGTCGTCCCGGAGCGTCGGGCAGAAACCACCGCCGCGGCGGGCTTAAAGGCAAAGGGATTCTTTTCCCGTCGTGGGCCGGAGAAAAAGGCGCGATCCATAAAGCTCATGAGCGCGCCGTTCATCCCGGAGAAGTACACCGGGGAGCCGAAGATGAATCCATCGTATTCCTCCGCCAGCGAGGTAAACTCATTGACCTTATCGTCAAAAACGCATTTACCCAGCCTCGCGCAGGCTCCGCACCCGGCACATCCGGCGATTGGCTTCTTTCCGATCCAGAAGAAATCGGTCTCAACGCCTTCCTCGTTCAGCGTCTTTGCCGCCTCGCACAGAGCCGTATAAGTGCATCCCTTTTCGTGGGGACTTCCGTTTATGAGCAGAACTTTCATTTTCTTTCCTCCACTCGCATTGTTTTATCTGATCGCTTCGAGATTCTCTTTTTATGGTATTATATATTAAAATAAAACAATGTTACACAGAAATCAATTCATTTTATTATCTCTATGCTATCGTGTCCTTCAGGAGGTGAGAACATGGAAGTCACAACAAGAGAGTACACACTGCTTTTCAATACGATTACCGCCGTAATTGAAAAACTGGATGCTCTCAAGGCAGAATTGATTTTTGCCCAGCAGCAGGCGGAGGAGATCGTAATAGGCACGGACAAATCGATGGCAAAGATGTGACCCTTGCATTTTGGAGTTGACCCCAGTTTCAGTAGGGGTGACCCCGAAATTGTCCGGACTTTGTATTATTGGGGTTCTTCTCCATAAAAGGACTCCAATTTTGATACAAAGTTGGAGTCCTTTCTTTTTGCCCAAAAGTCCTTGAAATCAGGCACTTTCAGAAAAACGGCTCTTCCGTACGGATTATTTTCCGTCCCGGGAAAGCCGTTTTTGTATTAAAGGATGTGCTCTTCCCGGCCTTCTTCCGGGATGAAATCGTTCAGCTACATGGGCTGGTTTCCCGCAAAAATGATTTGACTTTTTCAAAAAATCGTCTTATAATCCCGGACAGTGTGTGGCGAAAGCGTAAATCCGACTTTGCCGCACACTTTTAGTTTTATACTTGGAAACGATACAAGCACTGTGCTGATACGATACAAACGGTCTGCACGGTGCTTTTTCGTTTTGGAAGGAGAACACATGGAACAAAAATCCAACGCTTTTCTGGAAACAGAATAACTCTCGACTCTGATGCGGAAGTACTCGCTTCCCTGCATCATTTCCCTGGTTGTGGCGGCACTCTACAACATTGTCGATCAGATCTTCATTGCCAACGCCGACTATCTCGGCTCCTATGGCAACGCGGCCAACACGGTCATCTTCCCTCTGACCGTGGTCGCGCTGGCCATCGCCGTTATGATCGGGGACGGTGCCTGTGCCTTCGTTTCGATCTCGCTGAGAGCAGACCGGAAGGACGACGCCCACCGCTATCTGCAGGCGCTGGGTAAGGCGGGGCCTTCCATGATCCTGTCGCTGGTAAGGGAGATCATCTTCGGCGTCTTCCTGCCGATCCTGCTTCCGCGCTTCTTTGGTCTGGACGGCGTGCTCTATTCCTTCCCGACGGCGGACGTACTGACCTTTATCCTGACAGTCATCGTTATCCTGCAAGTTTACCGTGAACTCAGTGCCGAAAACCGCATAATTAATATGAAAACGAAGGCAAGAGCATTATCTGCGCCCTAAACTCGCAGCTATTCTTATATAGGAATGTTCACAAATTATTCACACGAAAATTAGCACTCTCCTCTTGACAGTGCTAAAAACGGTGCTATAATCATAATCGAACAGAGGAACGAAGATCGAATAGATGACCTCCATCCCCCTTGCTCAGGTAACAAACAAAATGATTGCAGTATTTGAAGGAGGCATGACTTATGTTACCGAGTATTTTTGGAGAGAGTTTGTTTGATGACTGGATGGGCTTCCCGTTCAGAAGCTTTGAACCCGACGTGGATCGCAAGCTGTATGGGAAACATGCAGCACAAGTGATGAAGACCGACCTGAAGGAACACGATGAAGGCTACGAGTTGAAGGTGGACCTGCCGGGCTTCAAGAAGGATCAGATCGATCTGCAGCTACAGAATGGCTACCTGACGATCACCGCTTCCAAGGGCCTCGAAGAAGAGGGCAAGGACAAGAAGGGAAAGATCGTTCATCAGGAACGCTACGAAGGCTCCATGACCAGAAGCTTCTATATCGGCGAGAATGTCAAGGAAGAAGATGTCCAGGCCAAGTTTGAGGATGGCGTCCTGACGCTTGACTTCCCGAAGGAGAAGCCGGTAGCGCTTCCGGAACGCAAGACCATTCAGATCCAAGGCTAATCATTACTACTCCAGCGCCCTGCCAACCGCGGGGCGCTTTCTATTTCAGAGGAGATGTTTGAAATGAAAGAGAATTTGATTCTGGCTAATTATAAAGTTGAGAGCGAAGCGTATCAGGCCCTGTCTGAACTGAAACGCGACACGACCAATGCTAACTATACGATTTCGCAGGCAGTAATCGTGAAGAAGGAAAATGACAAACTCACCATTATGGACGGCTTCGTCAATGGCACGATGAACGGTGACGACACGTGGAAGGGCAGCCTGATCGGCAGCCTTGTCGGCGTGCTCGGAGGTCCGCTCGGCGTATTGTTGGGCGGCAGCATGGGTATGCTGATCGGCGGTGCCGTTGATGCCAATGACATGGTGGACAATGCCTCTTTGCTGGAGAAGGCCGGTGACAGTATCCTCAATGGCGAAACCGCAATCATTCTGCTTGCACAGGAAGAATACGAAACAGCCCTGACTGCGAAGCTTAATAACTTCGAAGTGTCCATTACCCGGTTTGATGCTGCTGAGGTTGCTGCAGAAGTCGAGCATGCACGCGAACTTGAGAAGCAGATGGCTAAAGAGGCCCGGGAAAAGATGCGGGAAGAAAGGACCGAAGAGTTCAAGGAAACGGTCTCCAAAAAGAGTGAAGAATTGAAAAACTGGTTTTCGCATCTTGGGAAAAAAGAGTAATCCTGACGCAGAAGATCGGCATTCCACAAGATCCCGGAGCACGGTATAATCTTAGCATCCTATACATCAAGGAGACGAATCATGTTTAATCATCACGACATAAAGCGGGACAGTTGCATGCTGCATGGCCCCTTGGCGCACCACGGATATGATTGGTGGTGGCACTCTTTCACTGCCCAGGATGCTGAAACCGGAGAGGACAAGCCATTTTTTATTGAGTTTTATGTTTGCAACCCTGCACTGGCAGAGGACAAGCCGGTCATGGGACAACTTCCGGAGAACCGGGCTGCAGGAAAGAAGCCTTCCTACCTGATGGTAAAGGCGGGCACATGGGGTGAGGATGCCTGTCAGCTGCACCGCTTCTTTGCATGGAAAGACGTCTCTTTGCACCCAGACGCCCCATACCGGATTGAGGCCGCGGACTGTCTGGCCTGTGAAACAGCCCTGAAAGGCAGTATTAACATTACGGCAGAAGAAGCAGCAGCCCATCCTGAGTGGATGTGTGACGCGGGAACAATGACCTGGGATCTGACGGTAGACAAGCAGATCGCTTTTAACGTTGGATACGGGGCCAGCAAGCCCATGCGGGACGCGGAAGCCTTCGCCATGTACTGGCACGCCGAGGGAATGAAGAGTGCCTATAGCGGAACCATTATTTACAACGGAAGACAGTACACGGTCACGCCGGAGCGCTGCTACGGCTACGCCGATAAGAACTGGGGCCGGGACTTCACCACACCCTGGGTCTGGCTGTCCTCCAACTGTTTGGTCAGCAGAAAGACCGGGAAACAGTTGTTGAACAGTGTCTTCGACATTGGCGGTGGCAGGCCAAAGATTTATTTTGTCCCGTTGGATCGTCGGCTGTTGGGGGTGTTCTACTATGAGGGCAAGGAATATGACTTTAATTTTTCAAAGCTTCACCTGATGGTGAAAACCACATTCTCCTTTGAGGAGCACGATGAAGAAGTCGTCTGGCATGTGCGGCAGGAAAATATCTATGCCGCCATGGAAACAGAGGTGCACTGCCTGAAAAAGGATATGCTGTTGATCAACTATGAAGCACCGGACGGCAGCAGGCATCACAACCGCCTTTGGAACGGCGGTAATGGTTGGGGCACGGTAAAGTTGTATGACCGGAAGGATGGACAACTGATTCTGGCAGATGAAATAGAGGCCTGTCACATTGGCTGTGAATACGGAGAATATGATCACAGCGAAGCATACTGATGTAAACAGAAGAAACAGGCTGTCCTGCTCATCGGCTCTCCCGGTGGGCAGGATCTTTTTTGCTCTGAAAAAAGTATTCGGCTAAGAATCGACATGATTCGCGGTCTCTCTGTGTTATCCTGTCCACAAGAGGTGTGAGTATGAATATCACGGAAAAAGAGTACACGCTTCTTTTCAACGCGGTCACCAACGCGCTTGAACAGTTGGAGGCGCTCAAATTTGCATTGATTCTTGCCCAGCAGCAGGCGGAGGAAATCGTCATCGCCAAGAACAGTCTCACTGTACAGGAATAGGCTCTTACGCATCAGAGAGGTCATGAATTGGTCACCTGGAAACAGGTGGCCTTTTTTTTATTTCGGTAGATTACAGGCAGCCTTTACGGTATACGTATTATGGAGTATTAGACAGAAAGGCGGTGTGCATAGATGCTGGACAAAACCTATATAGCAATCGATCTGAAAAGCTTCTATGCTTCCGTCGAATGCCAGGAACTTGGGAAAGATCCGCTCACGACAAATTTGGTTGTTGCGGATAAGAGCCGCACGGACAAAACAATCTGCCTGGCTGTTTCCCCATCCCTGAAAGCCCACGGTATTCCCGGTCGGGCACAGCTTTTTGAGGTCGTATTGTTGAAACGGCCCGCCTGACAGATACAAAAAGAGAGCTGTCGGAGGAGCAGAAAGAGATTATCAGCAAACAGCTGCATGAGCTTCAATCTCGTTTGAAAACAGATCCAACGGTCACCGTTACCTACTTTGTTCACGACAGCCGTAAGGATGGCGGAGCCTATCGTTCTGCTACAGGTGCAGCAAAGAAAGTTGACGAGCATCTGGGCGTGCTGGCGATGAGCAATGGGATCACAATTCCCTTTGATGATATCTTGAGTTTGGAGTAACCATTATTTGAAAAGAGGAATACGTCAAGGGCATCTACAAGCCAATGCAAGTATCTCTTTTGGCGTCTTTCTTCTGGGGCATTGACTCCTTTCGTTTGACCGTATATTACTGAGAATAGAAACGAGGTGCCCATGAAAAAAGCGATAACAGTTCTTACAGCCTTGATTCTCCTGCTCACTGCAGGCTGCGGTGCCTCCGAGCAAAGCAGCGAAAGCGCAGCGGAGAGCACCTTTAGGCAAATCTCACAGGATGAGGCCATGGAAATGATGGCCCGTGATGACGGACATGTTGTCGTGGATGTCCGCCGCCAGGATGAATATGACGCAGGGCATATTCCCGGTGCAATACCACGTCGTAAACAACTTCGCCATTGGAAATAGCTTTGAAATGCTGTCTGGCACAATGGATTTTCGCTTTTTCCGGTGTTGATGTGTGATCCTCAAACATGAGCGTTTCCATGGAGCCTTTTGTTTCTGCAACAAAATAAATATGCTTTACGCTGCCCTCATAGAAAGCGATTGCCCAGTCTGGATTATACTTTCCGATAGGCGTCGGGATAAAGAACCCATCCGGCAACTTCACATATACAGCCACCTCATCGCGTATATCCAGATCACTCACGAACTCGCGCTCGTTTTCAGAATCATACACGACATGGTCATAAATACTCCTGTTCGCTTTTACGGCATTAACGCCAAGTTTTCCGCGAATCGTCGTATCAGTAAAGACCCCTTTGCCATACCGGTCATCGAGAATATTGTAGGTGATGTGTTCGATGATAGTACTATTTATAAGGATTATCCTGTTTGAACGCTGGCGGCCAGTACGGGAGTTGCTCGGCGTCAAGCTTGAGTTTGAGTCACCGTCTTCAAAGTATGTGTGCTCTCGGTAAAGCGGCACTCCTAGCACACCGAATACCACATAATCCAGATTGCAAAGATAACATAAGCTGTAGTTCAATATCAATCCCTTTAAGGAAACCTGCCCCTTCCGTTTCAATCTGATAGTGCGTTCTGGTGCAGGATCACTGTGCTGGTCCTTTTGGAATCAAGTCATCCTTTTTGCATGAAAAAAGTCTTACAGGCCTTGTGATCTCATTTTATCACGGCCTGTAAGACGGTGGCGTTACCGGACATTTAACCGGATTCCGCGTTTTTCAGTTGATGGTTTTTTATTTCCCAATGAGGGGAATCTTGTGAGGGGTTTTGTCAGGATCGTCAGGATAGTGGGTAGGCAACTGGATCAGCCATTCTACGAACGTATCGAAAATGGTATGGTTATCATCGTAGCCGCCGGCAACCTCTGCCAGATCCATTTCATTGAGTGCGTTCATATTTTCAAGATTTTTCATTTTTATAATCTCCTTTGTTTTTTATATATTTGATTGATGTTAGTTTCTGGAATTGAGGTAGTCAATGAGCGTGGTAAACTCATCTTCCGGACTTACCTGCTGGCCCATAGGACCCGGTTCAGGCTTCGGCTCCGCCGGTTCTTGCGGCGCGGCAGGCGGATCATAATGATGACCCGGATGCAGAATGGGCACACCGCCGGCAACCTTTTCTTCTTCCACTTCATTGAGTTCTCTCATATTTTCAATGTTCTTCATTTTTGTTATCTCCTTTGTTTTTATATATTTTATGGTGTTTGTTTTTTTGTTTTCTGTACCTGTCTCTCAAGTACGGGAACAGTATAGCACCCCGTACATCACATAACTGTCACAATATTCCTGCAAGCAAAAAGGAAGAGCCCTCCGACTCTTCCTTACAAGATGATAGATTCTGTCCTCCTTTTGCCTATGTCCAACTGGATGTATTTTAAAAGATGCTTTCGATGAGCGCCTCCATTTCCTCATCATCTCGCACCTTATAGGGGTGGTGAGCAAACAACTTTGGTTTACATAATTCAATATTCTTGAGCTGTTCAGGTTTCAAGCAATTCCTCCTTTTCCTTTTTCTGCGGCGCAATGACCGCATCCCCAATTTTCAGTATCGTGTCCTCCAGCATGCGGACACTCTCATCGTAGCATGTCCGTGTCCCGTTCTCGGTGGACATCGGCGTCGGTGATGTCATTGTCCCCGGCACGACAGCCCGCACCATACAAACACAGCTTGACGGCTTTGACGCGCCGGAGATCCTGACCTATTCGCTGGAAAGCACCGTGGCGGAAAAGCTTGACGCGATCCTGCAGCGCTTTGAGCTGACCAGCCGGATGAAGGATTTTTATGACATTACCTATCTCTCCCGGACCTTTGACTTTGAGGGGGGAGAAGCTGAAAACCGCTGGATGTGAAGAACAGAAGAAGGCTCCTGAGAAATCGAATGTACCGATGAAAAAGTTTGAAATATGTGTGCCCGCTGCCGGGATTATTTCATTTTGATCGAGTCCGTTGTGAACACTCGGACCAAATGCACAAAATCCGAAGCGGTTCTATACCTTGCAGACGCGGCGGGACGATTGAAATAAAAAAGAACAGGATTGGTAAAGATTTCTCTTTACCAATCCTATATACTCTGCTATAATTCGACTGTAAACACCTTTTCACACATAAAAAAGGAGTGTAATAAAATGAACAAAACAGAATTGATCAAGAAAGTCGCAGCAGAAAACGAACTGACCCAGAAGCAGGCAGCAGCCGTTGTGAACAGCGTTCTCAACAACATCATGGACTCTCTCGCTGCGCATGACCCCGTCGCGATCCTCGGCTTCGGCACCTTCTCCTGCAAGCACCGTGACGCCCGCCAGGGCCGCAACCCCGCAAACGGAAAGACGATCAACATTGCCGCCAGCAACACCCCCGTGTTCAAGGCTGCCAAGGTATTCAAGGACAAGGTAAACAAACACTGACCCATAAAACAGAAAACTCCCGCCCGACGGTGCAATACCGGGGGCGGGAGTTTTTTGATCAGTCAACACTGTAGCGGATCAGCTGCATGGTCGGGACCCCGTCATGGACATATGGCCGGACGATTGCCGTGCCGGAGCCTTCCCGCGTGAAGTTCGGATCGGCCTCGGCGGCGGAGGACGTGAGGTAATAATAGCTGTTGTCCACAGCATCGTTTGCCTGCCGGTATAGAAAGATGTCCTCGCCGTATATATCAAAGAACAGGCGGAAATTCCCGTCCGGCAGCTGCTCGATCTGCCTTACCACCGTCATGCGGTTATATGCCTCTCCGCTGGACGCGATCATGTAAAAGTTTCCTTCGGCATAGAAAAACTGTTCATTCCACGCCTGCTGCCGCAGCTCGTCGTCCCGGAGCGTGATGCCGAAATGACGATAGAGAATATCGTTGACTGTATCCAGTGTGAAGGTAAAGTAGGCGTGCTCCATGTCCTGCGACGGCAGCTGAATGCGCTGCACACGCAGGGCATCCTGACGGTTGATCACGCAGTGGAGATACGCGAAAGCGGCCAGCTCTCTCGCATCATAGTGATCTGCGTCAAAGCCGTTTCTCTCAAAGGCGCGCTGCTCGGAGAAGTTGGAGAGAAAGATGTTGGCGGCATACTGTACGCCGGATTCGATAGGGATGACGGTCCCGCTTTGCTCGGCAGGCTGCTGCGGGACGGAAGCGGAGGCCGCTTCGGTCCGGACGTTCAACGCCGAACGGACAAATTCATCCCAGCCCATGGCCCGGATCTCGTCAACGGTGCAGAAGGGGAGTGTCCGGATGGCGTCGCTCGGACGGCTCAGCTCCTGCATGCCGATGCTGCCGTTTTGCAGAGTATAGTATTCGGTCTTCACAAGACCGTTATTGCCGTCGGTGCAGAAAAGACCCGGGTAAGACGGATCGTCAACGGCATATAGCTGACAGGCGCGGAAACCGATTTTGCCCAAAGGACGCACCTGGCCCTGCTCAAAGGTGAAGACGTAGTCAACGCCGCCTGCCATGGAGGCAGCACCGTTAAAGATAATCAGCTCCGGGGGATCGCTGCGATCCAGGTCGTAAAGGCTGAAGCGCGGCTCGCTGTAGTCGCTTTTGAAGTACTGCAGACCGTCCATTGTATAGGCCTTCTCACCGATCACCGTTGAGACGACAACATCAAAGACCGCATCCCGGTCGAGAACATAGGCCCGGTAGGCATCACTCCAGGAATTGGGATCGGACTGCCCGCCGACATTCTGGTTTGCAAAACCATCCGCCGGGGATTCTGTCGGCAGCGTGTAAGGGTCCGGCTCATTTGCCCGGCGGTCTTCAACAGGCGCAGTCGGCGCGGCTGCGCTGCCGTTTTTTCCCGACGGCAGCATGCCCGTCAGCGTGTCCGAAAAGGAGGGCACGAAGACCGCACATACAAAAACGCCTATCACAAGCAGCGACAGGATCACCAGAAACCAGGGGAAAACAGGCCTGCGTTTTGCGCTTTGGGGCGCCTCGCTGTCGGGGGCAGCATGCCTTTCCGGGCGGGGAGCCTCCGCAGGCCGTGCCCTCCGAGGCTGGGGCGCCGGCACGTCAGGCGCTCTGTGTCGCGAGGGCCCGGCTCCCGACTTTTCAAAGAGTGCCCCGCAGTAACAGCACCACCCGGTGTTTTCTGTATTATCTCGTTTGCAGTTGGGACAAATCATCATAGCTCTCCCGCAAAAACGTTTCGTGTGATGCGCGTTTGGAGTTATTGCTCATCGCTTCCCTCGCGCAGCCGCTGCGCTGCAAGCTTGATGTAGCTCCTCAGATAAGCCGCGACCATCGGGTCCACATCATCGAGGCGCGACATGATGCTGCGCGCCGCGACGGCGATCTCCCGGCGCTCCGTGCCATTGACGATGGTGTTGAGCTTACATGCGCAGTCATAGTCGATCCGCGCCTCGGCGCCCGTATCGGCGCGATAAAGCACGGCATGCCTCCAGCCGAGCTCATGGTTGCAGATGCAGCAGCGCTTTTCCTGAAACGCCGGGATCGTCTCCGAAAAAACGAAGGTCGGCAGCTCATCCGGAACCGGGGGACCAGGCACTGTGACCGGGCTCTCCGGTGCTGCGGCGGACGCTTCTTCCGACTGTCCGTTCCGGTCATCGGCGGGGGCTTCTTGTGCCGGTGCTGCCTTCGTGCCGTTATACTGCGGCCGCTTGATTTCTCTTATCAGGAAGAAAGCGATCACACCGAACAAGACGGCGCATCCTATCAATATAATAAGCCATACGTCCATTCCGCGCCTCCTCCCGAAGTTTGCTTCGTTCTCCCAATAAGGGGAAAATTGACATTTTTGATTTACATAACTATATCACCGGAGAAGAGCGAATGCAATAGCGTGTCAAAATCTTTTGAAATCAAGCGAATACGGCGAACTCTGACTGAAAAAAGCCGTCCCCGGGAGGGACGGCCTGAGAGGAGGTTTTATTAAATCCCGTTTACAAGGAAGCACAGATACACCGTTGGGATCGAGAACAGCAGACTGTCGGCCCGGTCGAAGACACCGCCGTGGCCGGGGATGAGGTTGGAGAAATCCTTCACGCCGATCATGCGCTTGAGTAGGGATTCCGCCAGATCGCCGATCTGTCCCATGACGCAGGCGAGAAACGCCGTCAGCAGGCACAGCCGCAGGGACACGGGCGTGGACATACCGAGGATCCAATAGGCCAGCAGCCCGGACAGAATCGACGAGAGCAGACCGCACAGGGCTCCCTCCACCGTCTTCTTCGGGCTGACCAGCGGCGCCAGCTTGTGCTTGCCGAAGCGCATGCCGCCGAAGAGGGCCGCGCTGTCGCAGATCCAGGTGGCAAGGCAGGCGGTCAGGAGGGTCTGCCACCAGATATCGCTCACGCTGATGACGAGGATGATGCCGAAGAGCACGCAGGGATAATTCATGCCCGCAAGGGTATACAGCGCCCCGATGCCGGATACCTCCTTGTGCAGCACCCCGGAAAACAGCGAGAGATACAGACAGAAAATGAAGCATACCACATACAGGAACAGGCCCATATGAAAATAAGCCAGCACCGCATGCACGGCCAGATACACGATCATCACCCAGAGTGTGCACCTTGCGTTGAGCTTTTCCACGTTCTTGCTGTATTCATAGGCGCAAAGCCCCCCCGCACCGGCAAAATAGAGTATGCGGGTGATGGCCCAGGGCATACAGGCTGCCGTGACGGCCACCAGTATGACGGCGGATTTGACACGATCCTTCAAGACGGCGTCCTCTCTTTCTTTGGTGCTTTTATTTTTATCAGAATACCATAAACCGAATAGAAACACAACAGGGGAGAAGAGGCTGAAAGGCAACTTTTTCAAAATTTTGAATGAAAAACAGTGTATTTTTTGTTGTGCCGCGCGTAAGACTGTGGTATCATAAATACATGTGGAACTCAAAAATACAACAGGAGGACAGATACATGTTTACAGACAATAAAATCTGGATGGCGCAGTCGGACAAGCGGCTGTTCCTGCTCCCGAACATGGCAAACCGCCACGGCCTGATCGCGGGCGCGACCGGCACCGGCAAGACCATCACCATGAAGGTCATGGCAGAATCCTTCTCCGAGATGGGTGTCCCGGTATTCCTCGCAGACATCAAGGGCGACCTGACCGGCATGTGCAAGCCCGGCAAGGACAGCGCCGATATGCAGGCGCGCATCCAGCGCTTCGGCATCGAGGACTTCTCCTTCCACGGCTATCCCACCCGCTTCTGGGATATCTTCGGTGAGATCGGCCACCCCGTGCGCGTGACCGTGAGCTCCATGGGCCCCGTGCTGCTGGCAAGGCTCCTGGGACTGACCGAGATCCAGACCGGCGTTCTCAATATCGTCTTCAAGGTTGCCGACGATAACGGCCTGCTGCTCCTGGACCTCAAGGATCTGCGCTCCATGCTCCAGTTCGTGGGTGAGAACCGGGCGGAGTTCACCGTGGAGTACGGCAATGTCTCTGCCGCCAGCATCGGCGCCATTCAGCGCGCTCTGCTCGCCTTTGAGCAGGAAGGCGGCGAGATGTTCTTCGGTGAGCCGGAGCTGGACATCAGCGACTGGATGGCCACCGATGTAAACGGCCGCGGCTACATCAACATCCTCTCCAGCCAGAAGCTCATCCAGAGCCCCACGGTCTACGCGACCTTCCTGCTCTGGATGCTCTCCGAGCTCTTCGAGAAGCTGCCCGAGGTGGGTGACCTCGACAAGCCCAAGATGATTTTCTTCTTCGACGAGGCGCATTTCCTCTTCAGCGATATGCCCAAGGCCCTGCTGCAGAAGATCGTCCAGGTGGTCAAGCTGATCCGCTCCAAGGGCGTGGGCGTCTACTTCATCACCCAGAGCCCGAGCGATATCCCCGGCGATGTGCTGGCACAGCTCTCCAACCGCGTGCAGCACGCCCTGCGCGCCTACACCCCGGACGAGATGAAGGCTGTCCGTGCCGCCGCCAGAGCCTTCCGCGCCAATCCCGCCTTTAAGACCGAGGAGGCTATCATGGAGCTCGGTGTGGGCGAGGCGCTGGTGAGCTTCCTCGATGAGCACGGCATCCCCAACCTGGTCGAGCGCGCCAACATCCTCCCGCCCCAGAGCCTCATGGGTGCTGCCGGCGAAGAAGAGGTCAAGCGCATCATTTACGCCGACGAGCTGGACGAGAAGTACCGCGAGGGCGTAGACCGCGAGTCTGCCTATGAGATCCTCACCCGCGCCGCGGTCGAGCTTGAAAAGCAGCGGGCCGAGGCAGCCATTGCCGCCGCCGAGGAGGCTGCCCGCCTCAAGGCCGAGGCCGAGGCCGAGAAGCAGCGCCTGAAGGATGAGGCCGCTGCCGAGCGTGAGCGCATCCGCGCCGCCGCCGCTGCCGAGAAACAGCGTCTGAAGGAAGAAGCAGCCGCCATCAAGGCAGCGGAGAAGGAGGCCCTCGCCGCGCAGAAGGAAGCCGAGCGCGAGGCCGCCAAGAAGAAACGCATCGCCCAGCAGGCGGTGACCACCGCAGCGTCCTCCGTGATGGGGGCCCTCTCCACCAATATCATCAACGCGGCCACCGGCGGCAAGACCTCCAGCGCTCAGACCATCGCCAAGCGCGCCGCGAGAAATGCCCTCAGCTCCGCCATGCGCAACAGCACCAGCTCCATCATCCGCGGCCTGTTCGGCAATAAAAAGTAAATCACACATATCATTAAAAAGGGGGCTGTGAAAAAAGTCAATTGACAGTGTAGGGGCCGACGCCCCCGGCGGCCCGAGCGGTACAGTCCAAAAATAAAGCAGAAAGCCCCCCGGCGAAAACGTACAGTGTTACGGATTCGCCGGGGGTCAATGTGTTATTCAGGATTCTCTCTGCCGGGCCGCCGGGGGCGTCGGCCCCTACGGTGTTGATATTACTGTGTTCTTGATGAAGGGGACTTTTTTCACAGCCCCTTTTTTGTGTCTTTGCGCCTTTTCCTGCATACAATAAGGCAGGAAGGGGGAAATACCTTGGATCAGACTTTTTTTCTCGCGGCAAACTCCGGGCAGGGCTTTTATTCGCTCTATGACGGTTTCCCGGGTGCGTCGGCGTTTTTGCATATTATCAAGGGCGGGCCGGGGACCGGAAAATCCGGCTTCATGAAACGCATTCGCCGGGCGGTGCAGGAGCGCGGCCTGGACACCGAGAGCATCCCGTGCTCCGGCGACCCGGATTCTCTCGACGGGCTGCTCATTCCCGCGCTGCACCGGGCCTGGGTGGACGGGACCGCGCCTCACATCCGGGAGCCGGGGCTGTTCGGTGTGGACTCGGATTATGTTAACCTCGGACAATTCTGCCGCCTGCCGCTGGGGGAGCAGGACCGCGCCAAAGCACAGGCTTTGAACCGGGAGTATAAAGCGCTCTACAAGACCGCATACGAGCATCTTGCCGCCGCTGCTGCCATGGAAAAGGCAGAGGAGCTGCACGATGCGGCGGTCTCGCAGGAGGAGGTACAGCGTGTGCGGGCGATCCTGGACGCGCTGCCGGACAGGGAGGGGGAGTGCGTAAAAGAGAGGCGCTTTCTGTCCGCCATCTCCTGCCGGGGCATGCTTCGTATGAACAAGACGGTAAACTTATTATGTAAACAAATTTATTATCTGCGCGGCCACGCGGTCCTGGAGCAGGCGGCAGTCATGGCGGAGAGAAAGGCGGAGCGCATGATCCTCTGCCCGCGCCCGCTGCGGCCCGAGCAGCTGGAGGCGGTGCTGCTGCCGGAGCAGGGGATCGCCCTCATGCGCGCACCGGCAGCGGTCAGAGTCCCACAAGGGGAGCACACGCAAAGCGACCGCGCCCTGGCCCGGGCCATGGACGAACTGCACGGGGCAAAGACCCTGCACGATAAGCTTGAGGCGGTCTACAGGCCGTATATGGACTTTGATGCGCTGACAAAGTATACCGATGCGTATATCGAAAAACTCTTTTCATAAAGCAAAAGGGATGTGAAAAAGTCCCCCGCATCAAGAACACAGAAATATCAGTAACGTAGGGGCCGACGCGGCCCAGGCCGGCCTCTCTTGCCCCTTTGGGGCAATTCACCTTCCCCTCGGCGGCCCGGCAGAGGAAACTCAATAATTACACGTATCCCCGGCAAATTCGCAACATTTGTGCGTTTTCGCCGGGGATTTCTGCGTGTTTTTGAGCTGTTCCACACGGGCCGCCGAGGGCGTCGGCCCCTACACTGTCAATTGACTTTTTTCACAGCCTCTTTCCTGTTCATTTTTTCTTAAACACCCATTTCTTCTGGATGAAATAGCTGATGAAAAACAGCGCCGTCTCCACCACAATCTTTACAAAGGTAGCGAGGCCGGGGGAGGAGATCTCCAGCGCCTTGACCAGCGAGGTCAGGCACACCATGGAGATAAGCGTCTGCGGGATGCACAGGCAGTAATACTTGACGAAGGCTTTGCCGTGATCCTCCTTGTTCTGGAAGACAAAGCGGTCGTTCATCGTAAAGTTGAACAGCGACGACAGCACACGCGCGACGGCCTGCGCCGCGGCCGATGCCGCCTCCTTTGCCATGCTCCCCAGAAACAGGGAGAACAGCAGGTGGTATAGCCCGTTATCCAGCAGGAAGGAGAGAAACGAGCTCACCAGATAGCGAAAGCCGGAGCCTGTGATCAGAAAGCGCAGCATCACCTTTGTGATGCGCCAGGAGTCCTTCACAGCATTATAGTGGGAGCTGTAGTCGTCAGGGTCGTAGACGGTGGCGATGGGCTGCTCGAGAAAGCCGATGCCGAGGCGCTTCATGTACAGCAGCATATTGGTCTCGTACTCAAAGCGCTCGCCCTCAATGTCGCAGAAGGTCTGCAGAAACTTTGCCGGAATGGCGCGAAGGCCCGTCTGGGTGTCGGAGAGGTGGATCCCGAACAGGATCCGGAAAAAGCGGGAGGTGGTCCGGTTGCCCGCCACCGAGCGCGGCGGTACGCCGGGCTGGCTGAAATCCCGGCACCCGAGCACGACCTTGTCCTCGTTTTCCAGCATCTTCTGTCCGCAGGCGATGATGTCCTTCGTCAGGTGCTGCCCGTCGCCGTCGATAGTGATCACGCCGCGCAGCTCAGGCAAATGCTCCCGCACATAGCCGAAGGCGGTCTTGAGCGCCCGGCCCTTGCCCTTATTGACCTCATGTGTCAGCACTGTGCAGCCGGGCTTCTGCGCAGCCTCGTCAAAGAAGTGGCGGTTTTCCTCCCTGCTCCCGTCGTTGACGATGACAAGGTGCCGAAAGCCTTCCTGAAGAAGGCTTTCGATGACGTTTATAAACTTTTTGTCCGGATCGAGCGACGGCAGCACAATGGCCGTACACGCCCGGCAATCCAATTGCTTTGATTGATCCACGGATATTCCTCCGTTAATTCACCTTAAAGGCCAGAGTCGTGCTTCCGTCGTCGTAGACAATAACGCTGAGCGGGATGATATCGGTGACCTCACCCTTGCCGTAGGTGTAGGTGTCGGTCGTGGCGGTGACGCCGCAGACATAGCAATTGTTCGCCAGCGGCAGGACACCGTTGAACTGAAAATCGGTGAGCTTGAAGGAGGAGGTGTGCGCCCAGCTCAGACCATCCAGCGCATCCTGCGCACGTTTTTCGATATCAGAGCCGGGAACAATATAGGGCTTGAGGTTATTGAGCGCGGTCAGGCCGTCGGTGGCGCCGGAACGGAAAAGCAGATACTTTTCCGTAAAGGGCTGCATGAGGTTAATGAGCCGCTGCTGAGTCTCCTCATCCACGGGCTTGATGAACTGGATATCGCCCTTGTTGGGGTCAATGGTGAAGGGGTTGCCGTCCTCATCGCGGATCTCGGCCGCCACATCGCCGATGACGTTGTCAAAGCGGTAGGTGACCTTGGTGGGCAGCGTGGGCAGATCGTAGTAGTAGTCCTCATACACGTCGTAGTGGATGTCCCGTGCCACGATGTACTCCTCGCCGAGCTGGGTGCCGTTGAGGAAGACCGTGTATGTACTGGGAACCGTGATCTCAAAGGAGTTATAGAGATTGGAGAAGTCGAAACTGTCGGAATAGAGCACCCAGGGCTTGAGGCCCCATTCCAGAATACCGGGCAGGAAGCGGCTGACAAGCGGCCAGGGCATCTCATCCAGATTCACCTTGCCGCGGTAGTTGGAATCCTCGACAATGGTCATGCTGCCGATCTCACGGCCGTCGCAGCGCAGGCTGTAGCTGAGGGTGCCGGAATCGTTGACGCCGCTTTTGCGCACGGCGGTGATGCCGCCGCTCAGTCTGCTCTGGACGAAGGCCTTGATCTCCGCGTCGCTCTGGGTCTCATGCGGCATAGCCTGCACAGCGCGCTCCATCCCGTCGTTCCACTTGTCGCGGTTGAGCGTCTCCAGGTAGGCGTCCACGGCCTTCTGCGGGCGCGACAGCTCGTACTGCTCGGCATAGTCGTATACCCGTTCAAGCCAGGTGTAGGCCGTCAGGGTCAGGAAAGCCCCGAACGCCAGCAGCACCAGCGTATAGATGAATTTACCGAGCAGGCCACGCCTGCGTGAGCTTTTTCCGGCCATCTCTCTGTCCTCTCTCTCCTGAAATTCCATTTCTGACGGAATTTGAAACAAGCTGTAGTTCCAAAGGGCAATTGCGAATCACATTCGCAATTGACTTAATAAAGCTCCAAGAATATCGCCCGGATATCGTCGTTTCTCTCGCGGGCGATCACGCGCATGTTGCTGACACTTTCCGACTCGCCCTTGCCGTTGGTGTAGGTCGTGGCGATGGAGGTAATGTCCAGAATATAATAGTTGTCTCCCAGGGCGAGCGCGCCGTTGAGTGTTGCCGACTCCACATTGATCGATGAGGTGTGGGCCCAGTGCAGGCCGTCGAGCGCGTCGTGCATGCGCTTGTCCAGGTCCCCGCCCGCGAGCAGGTAGGGCTGGAGCCGTTGGTAGCCGTAGGTCGGATCCACCACACCGGAGGTATAGCGCAGATAGCGCTCCACAAAGCCCGCCGTGAACTGGGCAAGGCGCTCCAGCTTTTCCGGGGAGCAGGGCTTGATAAACTGGGCGTCGTCCCGCTTGGGATCGACGACAAACACCTCGCCGTCCTCATCGAGGATCACAGGGTCGATGCTGCCGATGATGTTGTCAAAGCGGTAGCGGATCTTGGTGGGCAGACCGTCATAGCGATCATAGTAGTTTTTCAGCACGTCGAAGGGGATGCCGGTCTCCACCACATGCTCCGCACCCAGCTGCACGCCGTTGAGCAGAACGCGGAAGGTGCGGGGGATCACGATCTCCACCGAGCTGTAAAGGCCGCCGAAGTCAAAGGTCTCGCTCTCCACGTGCCAGGGCTTGATGCTCCAGGGGAGCAGTGTCCAGGGAAAGCGGCTCATGTCGAAGGGAGGCTCGTAGTTTTCATCCTCGGCGATGGTGACGGTGCCGATCTCGTTGCCGCGGCAGCGCAGGGAGTAGATCGCGCGGCCCTCGCCTCCGCCGCTCTTGCGGGAGTAGCTGATGCCGTCGGCGAGCATCTCGCGCACGCGTTCGCCGACTTCCTCGTCGGACTGAACCTCATGCGGCATGGCCTTGATCGTATCTGCGATCCCCTCGTCCCAAAGGTTGCGGCTGAGATCGGCCACATACGCGTCCATTGTGTGGTTGGGGCGGGAGGCTTCATAAGCCTCGGCGTAGGTCCAGACCTTGTCGAGACCGTAGTACACGGCGCAGCAAAGCAGCGCCGCCCACAGGGCCAGGAAGAGCGTATACAGCACTCTCCCAAGGCGCCTTTTCTTTTTTGCCATAAACGAAATTCCTTACTTATCTGAACAAGAATGCGTTGGGAAGGGGACGCGGGTTGCCGCCCTCGGCCGAGCAGCTGTTGACATAGCGGCCTTCGTAGTACATGACCGTGGAGGAGCCGCCGTCCATATTGCAGGCGTTGACAGCGCCGTAGCTGAGAAGCAGGTCCACCATGTCCTGATAGGTCGCGCCGATGGAGTGCACCTGGCGGCCGTCGATGACCAGCATGATGATCGCACCGTCCGCGCGCTGGGCGATGGCGGTTCGGGGGTTGACGCTGGAGGTGAGGTAGGCGGGATCGGTGGGCACGCCGTTGGAGATGAGGATGGGGCCGAAGGACACCGCGTGGACGATGTCATTGGCTACACAGTCCTCGTAGGAGTAAAAGCCCACATGCAGGATGCCGTCCTTGTCAAGACCGGCGAAGCCCTCGGTCACGTCCATGTCGCGGTTATAGCACACACCGTCGACAATGGTCAGTCCTTCCGGCATGCCGCCTAAGCCCCCGCCGCCGTCATCCTTGAAGCCGCCGGCGTTGATGCCGCCGATGGCGCCGTACTTCTGGCACATCTGCTCGAGCGTGAGGCCGACGCCGCCGTAGCTGTCGGGCATACCGACGAACACGCGCTTGGGGTCGAGGATCACGGTCATATAGCCGAGATAGCCGTTGCCCTTGACCTCCTTGAAGATGATGCCGTCGCCGTCCTCATCCACCAGACCGTAGGGGTCGGCGTCACTGCCCGTGCTGCTGGCGCTGCCGATTTGGGTGACGGTGCGCTCCTGGTTGGCGGCAACGGTGATGAGGTTTTTATCGGTGGCGATGTCGGTCTCCATCTTCTTGCGGGTGCGGATGGCGTTTAATTCATCCGCTGTCATGAAGATCTGCGGCATGGAGCGGAAGCGCCGTGTCTCGTCCATCGTGCTGATGAACAGATCGCGCAGCGCGGGGGAGGGGCCCTTGAGGATCACATACTCCAGCCCCAGCAGGCCGCTGCACAGCACGATCACAAACACGATGATGAAGCCGGCCAGCCTGTCCCAAAAGCGCCGCGCCTTGAGATGGCGGATCAGCTTCTTCTTTTTCCTCTCGGACAGCTGATTCACCTGATCTATTTCGTCGATGTTGTCTTTTTTCTTCACTTCTACACCTTCAACTGTTATTTTGTGTCAAGCCATTTACATAACAACCCAAAGTACCAAAATATTTTACCATAAGCCCGCCCTCCTGACAAGCGGATTTTGCTGGATTTTGTCAATACAATGGAATTATTTTTAAGAATTTCCCTGCTTGCGACAGACAGTTAGACTGAATCAAAGCAAAAATGTTCCCGTGTTTCTCTTTCCTGCCCTCAAAACAATTGAACAATCCCCGCAAACATGCTATAATAACAAAACCGCTATTTCACAAATATTCGAGGTGTAGGTTCATTGTCCAGACCGCATGTGTTTTTCGGGGAGAGGGAATACCTGATGTGGGTCATCATCATGCTGGTGCTGGGGCTTACGGCGCTGGCGTCCTTTGTCTATCTGCTGACGCGCTTTCACAGCTTTTCGTTTATCCGCGCGCATGACGAAAAAAGCCGTGTGCTGGCCTGGCTCGCCGCCCTGCTGCCGCTGCTGCTCACGGGCGTGTTCTGGCTTCGCTTCAACGTGACGACGCTCTTTGTCGTGCTGCTGCACCTGATGGCGGCATTTCTGCTGTGCGGGCTTGTTTTTTTCCTTATTCGGAAACTCGGAAAAATCAGCGTCCCGTATGACCTCGAGGGCGCTGCCGCCATTCTGTTGACCATCGTGTATCTCGGTTTCGGCTGGTATAACGGCCACCATATTTCCCAGACGGATTACCGCTTTGAGACCGCAAAGGACATTAAGCGCGACTACCGCATTGTGGAGATCGCGGATTCCCACTTCGGCATCACCCAGACGGGGGAGACCTTTACCCGTGAAATGCAGCGCGTCCAGGAGCTGAACCCCGACGCGGTTGTCATCGTGGGCGACTTCGTGGACGACGACAGCGACCGGGCCGACATGATCGAAGCCTGCAAGGCCCTGGGCGGGCTCAGGACCACCTTCGGCGTCTTCTTCGTCTATGGCAACCACGACAACGGCTATTACAAATACCGCAATTTCGATTCTCAGGAGCTTCGCGCGGAGCTTGAGAAAAACGGCGTCACCATCCTTACGGACGAGAGCGTCCTGCTGGACGACAGCCTGTACCTCGTCGGGCGGCGCGACCGCTCGGACCGCGGCAGAGCACCCATCGACGAGCTTATGGCCGGACTTGACGGGACAAAATATACTGTCGTCCTCGACCATCAGCCCAACGACTTTGACGCCGAGGCCGCTGCGGGCGCGGACCTTGTCCTGTGCGGCCACACCCACGGCGGGCACATCTTCCCCGCGGGACAGATCGGCCTTCTCATGGGCGCAAACGATGCCGTCTATGGCGCGTCGAAGCGCAAGGATACGAGCTTCGTCGTGACCTCCGGCATCTCCGGCTGGGCCATCCCCTTCAAAACCGGCACCTTTTCCGAGTTCGTGGTCATCGACCTGATTAAATCGTAAGGAGGAACTGCTTTGAAAATCAAAATGGAACAACTAAACGCCCGCGCCTGGCGCCTGCGCATCAGCGGAAGGCTTGACCCGGACAGCGCGGACGCCGCCCGCCTGGTCTTCGCCGCCATGCCCGACGACGCGGAAGTCATCACCGTGGACTGCGCAGCCCTCAATGACGTGACCCTCGCGGGCCTGCGCGAGCTGCTCATTGCCCGCAGGCGTTTTACCGCAGGCAGCATGCGCCTTGTCAACGTGCGCCCCAAGGTCATGGAGACGCTGAACGTCAGCGGCTTTCGGGACTTCTTCGAGGTGAGCGCCGAGGAGGAGCCTGGCCCGGAATACATGCGCGTGAGCTTCCGGGATTTTCTCTCCACCAAGCGCTGCGCGATGCCGGAGCGCGTCGCGGCGGTGAGCGAGGCGGGGGAGCATACCTGGCGGGAGATCGACGCCTGTGCCGACGTGATCGCCTCCGATCTCGCGCGCCTCGGCGTGCGCAAGGGCAGCCATGTGGCCATCTGCGGCCGCAACGCCATCAACTGGATCTATGCCTTCTTTGCCGTACAGAAGCTGGGCGCGGTCGCTGTGCTCGTAAACCCCGGCCTCAAGGCTGCCGAGATCGCCGCCGTTGCCCTGGGCGGAGACGCGGATTTCCTTTGCTTCGGTGAGATCCTGGAGATGAAGGACGAAGGGGCTTTCCTGCAAGAGATTGAAGCCGCCTCCGGCGGCAGGCTCACGCGGTTTTACTCCATCCGCAATACCGTAGACTTTCGCGCGCGGCAGCATGAGCCGGTCAGCTATCCGCTTGCCCCCTCCCGCGGGGACGATCCTGCCCTCATGATCTTTACCTCGGGCTACACCGGCACGCCCAAGGGGGTGCTGCTGTCGGCCTGGGGCGTGCTGAATGCCTCCCGCGGCAGTGCCGGGAACCAGCGTCTGACGGAGCGGGACAAGATCTGCCTCATCCTGCCGATGTTTCACATCTTCGGCCTGGTTGCCGGGCTCTTTGCCGGGGCCTGCGCGGACGCGACCTTGTACCTGCCGAAGGATATCCGCACCGATACGATCCTGGAGCTTATCAGCCGCGAGCAGTGCACGGTCTTCCATTCCGTGCCGTCTATGCTTATTGCGCTCATCAACAACAAGGGCTTCGTACCCGAAAAGCTTTCCAGCCTGCGCTGCACCATCATCTCCGCCGCCGCCGCTACCCGTGCGCAGATGGAGCGTTTCCAGGCCGCCATGCCCCAAAACCACTTCCTCTCCTCCTACGGCCTGAGTGAGATGGCCCCGGTCAGCATCACCGACTACGAGGACACGGACGAGCATGTCATGTTCACCGTCGGCAAACCCTGGCCGGACATCCGCATCAAGATCATAAACCGCGACACCGGCAAAGAATGTCCCGCAGGGAAGGACGGCGAGATCCTTGTCCAGGGCTACAGCCTCATGGGCGGCTACTACCGCATCGGCCTCGACGATCAGGCCATCGACGCGGAGGGCTGGCTCCACACCGGCGACCGGGGTCTGCTGGATGAGGAGGGTTATCTGCGCCTGCTGGGCCGGTACAAGGAGCTGATCCTGCGCGGCGGCGAGAACGTCATGCCGGGCGAGATCGAGTACGCCCTGACCGAGCTGGACAGCGTCGCCAACGCCAAGGTCATCGGCGTGCCGAGCGACTTCTTCGGCGAGGAGGTCTGCGCCTGCGTGGTCTGCGCACCCGGGAAAAGCTTTGATGAGGAAGCGGCCCGCGCCGCGCTCTCGGCGCGGCTTGCCCGCTACAAGGTGCCGTCCTTCTTCCTTGAATACGAGCAGCTGCCCCTTCTCGCCACCGGCAAGGTCGATGTCGCGGCCCTCAAAAAGGACGCGGTAGAGCGGATCAAAAACATGCAGAAATGATTTTGGGGCTGCCTTAAAACGTGATAACTCCTGTATAAAATGAATACCGTAGGGGCCGATGCCCTCATCGGCCCGCCGTTTTACAACAATTTGCGTAATTTGGCGGGTCGATCTGGGGATCGACCCCTACGGTCTTGTATTTATAAGCGCTTTGAGACAGCGCCTGCTTATTTCTTTATTTGTAAAGAAAGACTGCGAATTGGATGTAGGTGATGTCGGTATTTTCATTGTAAACGGGGCGCGGTACTGCAAGCAATACTACATCGATAAGGATAGAAACCTCACGTTGGTTTCTGCAAACCCGGACTTGAGGGAAAGCAATGTGTATATCAGCGCCGAGAGCGACGCGACTGTGGTATGCTGTGGGAAGGTGCTGCTCGGTGAGAGCATACCGCTGCCGGATTACTTTCTCGAAGAACTTTGAAAGCGTGGCATTCAGCCGCGCTTTCTTTTATGTTCGTCGAAATTTATATAGGAGTCTGAGATCTCCGGCTTCCACTGAACTTTGCACATATCACAATGATAATCTGGATCGCTTGGCGGAAAGACATTATACTGAGACATAAAAACGCTGCTGTACATCTTTTCATCGACGCCATGCTTTTTCAAACTCTCATCTATGGCGACAATAAAATCCCGCTGAACCTTGTAACTATACGCCTTTTGCGCCGCAGTATCTCCGGCTGCGACAAGATCGATACCGAGTTTAGCATCACGCCATGTAAGAAAACCACGATTGGCGAGAAGAATACGCAGCGCCGTTAAATCGTCAAAATAATCATAGCTTACATTGATATAATAGGCGTCGCGTTTCTTTCTGACAATATAAGTTCCCGGCAGTGGGTATGGAAAGTAGGCATTCCATGATGCGCTGACTTCTTCCAGGAGAGTTTCATCACGACGATAGAGCCGATCCTCAAACTCCTCCTCGAGAGCCTGGTTAATCACAGACTTCTCCCAAGAATCGCGCACATTTTCCTCTACCTGATGGTGCCTGTCATATTCCTTTCTTACGCTTTTTACCTGAGCTTTCTCAGAAGAAAGACGAATAATCCAGAACAACCCAAAGATAAGGGCTAAAATCAATGCCATACTTTCACCACCCGTTTATCTTATAGCGTCACCGATCTTCTCGATCGCAGTATCAATAGATTCAGACGCATCATTTAACGCGTCGATCGCAGCTTCTCTCTTCTCATACGTTTCACTATACTGAAGATTTTCAGGCGTATTATCAAGAGCGTCCTCTTCCTGATCGATCACTGTGGAAACCAGCGTTGCGGCGGAAGAAAGCATATTCTTTGAGCGATTCAACATTTCTCTGCGTTTACTGTTAATGGATTACGCCTCCGTTCAACAAGATTTCTCCCAAATACTGGGGAAAGTAAACTCAACGCCAAGGGTATCGCTGTCAATACACGCGAACCGTATAGACAACGCATATGTAATGAGCTTATAAAACAGATGGTCATGAGACTGGATGACGATATCCGGGCAGTCCATACGGATACTGATCGTCATTTTGATTTCATCAACTTCAACCTCGAATGACTCGCCGCCAAATTCCTCGGCAAGTTTATCGATCACGCCGCAATATTGCGCAAGGATCGATTTGCTTTCAGCATTTTCACGAAACACCGGAGAAAACTGTTTTGTTGCTTCGTCCGTCACCATTGTCACAACATCATAGCATTTTATGAAAGCCATTGCAAAACCTCCTGTTATTCAATGGGAACTGTCAGGCCGTGGAATGTGAACGTCATACACACAGTTCCGTCCGTTTTGGGATAAACCTCGAAATTAGACGCGAACTTTGCCGCGTGGATGAAGTTAACCGGATTTCGCACAAGGATCTCTTTCCCGATGACGCTGACACTGCCCATGCTCTGAAACGGCTGATGCAGCTTATACGTTACCTTCGCGTGAGAACCACGCGCAAGGTACTTCATTGCCTTGTAGGTATAGAGGATCTCGCGCATCCGCAGCGGGTTCAGGACAGAAGTCCTGCTCTCATCCTTTTGGATATCTTCGGAAAGCGCGAGCAGGATCTCATCGAGCTCGGCCGCCATCTCTTCTTCGGATGAAAAGTCTTCATGAAAATCAAACTCATTCATAATTCCAACTCCTTTTGCTGTATTGTACCATACAGCCCGTGGTATTTCAAACGGTTCCACAGAAACCTGATTATTTCTTATAGGTGCCGCGCATTCTTTCATAAACATGATACTTTTGTTCAAGCTCCGGAGGTTCTTTTGCACGCCCGAGTTTTGTGAGTGAACCATCAGCGTTCACTTCTCTTCCTTCAACCTTTGCCGCACATATTCAAACGCCGCGTCCTCACCCTCATCCCTGAGCACGCGCAGCATCTTTTCCAGCTCCGCACCGGTCTCGGGGTGGATCATGATAATGCCTTTTGAGTTTACATAATATTCGTACGGCGCGGCGTCGGTATACTTGTCGCCGAGATAGATCCGACTTGCCGCGATGCGGTCGCAGAACATCTCCGCCACGAAGCGCAGCGGCATTTTGTTCCCGCCGTAGCCCACGCTGCCGTCGGGGTTGATGACATAGTCCACCCAGTATTCCAAATGGTGGCGGTTGCGCCCCTTGTGGTGCAGCCACGCCAGCGACACGCCGGTGGCTTTGCGCTCGGCGTCGTTGGGGCTGCGGTTGCCCTGATAGTATTTCGCGCCGGTAAAGAACTCAGCCGGGGAATACTTGCTCAAATCGTGCTTGAGCCCCTGGGAGTAAAGTCCCAGTCGGAAGCAGTATTTGCACACCAGATTGCGGTGGCGGGTGATGGTCTTGAAATGGGCGATGGGATGCATGAGCGGGCCTCCTGCGGAATGATTTCTTATTATATCAGAAAGCTGCCCCGATTGCAAATTGATGCAGGATCGTTTAATATATATGTGGAAAGAGGTGAGGGAATTGAAAAAGCTTTTGTCCTGCTGTCTGGCACTGCTCCTGCTTTATACTGTGCTCCCGCGCTCTGCCCGCGCAGAGCAAGACTGTACGCTGCTCACTGCAACAGACCCGCACTTTGTCGCGCCGGGGCTTACCGATCACGGCGCTTACTTCACCGCCCTCACCGAAAGCTCCGACGGAAAGCTCATGCGCTGCAGTGAGGAGATCATGGACGCCTTCCTAGCCGAGGCCGTGGCAGCGAAGCCCGAAGCACTGCTGTTGACAGGCGACCTCACCTTCAACGGTGCGCTCCTGAGCCATACGGCCCTGGCCGCGAAACTGCATGAGGCGGAGGAACGGGGACTTCGGGTATACGTCCTGCCCGGCAACCATGACCTGGATAACCCCAACGCGGCCTCCTTTTCCGGCGAGAGCTTCACCCGTGTGGCCTACGCGACGGCGGAGAATTTTCGCCGCATTTACGCCGACTTCGGCTTTGACGAGGCCCTGAGCATCGACCCTGACTCTCTGAGCTATGTTGCTGCTCTGAATGGGGACACGCGGCTTTTAATGCTGGACTTCAACACCCGGCACGATCCCTGCGGCATCTCGGAAAAGAGCCTCGAATGGGTCGAGGCTCAATTGAAGGACGCTCGGGACGCGGGAGTGAGAATGCTCGCGGCCGGACACCAGAATCTCTTCCAGCTCACCATGTTCCGCGCGGGCTATGTGATCCAAAACGCGGAAAAGCTTGCGGCGCTTTTCCGGGAATACGGCGTCACGCTCTATCTGAGCGGGCACCTGCACTGTCAGCACTGGAAGACGGAGGAGGGCCTTACCGAGATCGCCACCTCCGCCCTGTCCGTGTCTCCATGCCAGTACGGCATACTCAAGGTTACAGGGGAAACGCTGCACTATGAGACGAAGGAGACGGACGTTACCGCCTGGGCAAAGGCACAGGGGAGAACGGAAAAGGACCTGCTGGACTTCCGAACCTACGCGGCAGATTTCTTTGACAGCCGCAACCGGCAAAGCACAGCCGAAACCCTTTCTCTGTTCGCCTTCACACCGGAGGAGATCGGGCGCATGACGGAATACATTATCAAGCTCAACCGCGCCTACTTTTCGGGTGACATGCGCGATGCCGCATCCTTCGATCCGGACGGGGAGATCGCAGCACTCTTTGACCGCAGCGCCAATCTCTATACGGCGTATCTTAAGTCCGTACGCCCGGATTACGGTATGGACTTTCGCAAGTGGAACAGCAGTATAAATTAAGTTAACGATATTATGTAAATCAAAACGGCGCAAAAGCGCATGCTGTTATCCTGAGCAGCAAGAGAGCTCTTTTCCGGCATGTGGGAAAAAGATATTGCGTCCTGCGCCGCATGAGAATCAAATTATAGTTATGTAAACAAAAATAAGTAAATCAAAATATGTAAACAACAATATGTTAATAAAGAAAGAGGAGCTCGACTATGGAAGTAATCACTGTCAGAGCATATACGGAAGCCGACCTGCCTGAAATGGCGGCAATATGGAACGAGGTCGTGGAGGAGGGGATCGCCTTCCCGCAGGAGGAAAGCCTGAGCCTTGACGAGGCACGCGTCTTCTTCGCCTCCCAGACCCGCAGCGCCGTCGCCGTACGGCAGAGCGACGGGAAGGTCCTCGGTCTGTACATCCTGCATCCGAATAATGTGGGCCGCTGCGGGCACATCTGCAACGCAAGCTATGCGGTGTCCTCCGCGAGCCGCGGCCTGCGCATCGGAGAAAAGCTGGTGTGCGACTGTATCGCCTCCGCGCCCGCCTTCGGCTATCGGGTCCTGCAGTTCAACGCTGTCGTCGCCACGAACACCCGCGCCCGCAGGCTGTATGAAAAGCTCGGCTTTACCCAGCTCGGCGTGATCCCCGGCGGCTTTCGCATGAAGGACGGACACTATGAGGACATCTGCCCGTACTACATTACACTATAATTATGTAAACAGCAATAAGTTAACGATGTTATGAATAATGAAATATGTTAACATCATTATGAAAACCAACAGGAGGAAATCTGCCATGGGACTTTTCAAAAGACATCAGCCGGAGCCGGAGACCACCGCCTTTGACCCGGCGGTATACGAGCCGGTAATCCGCTCAAGCATTTGCACGGGGGAGAAGGTTGCCTGCATGCGTGATCGCACCACAGGCAAACTCCAGGAGCTGATGCTGATCCGCTCAGACGAAGACCTTGCCGTCTTCTGCCGCCGCTATCATGTCAGAGCAGAAGACGTGAAAACGATATATTGATTTACATAACATTATCTACATAAAATAAATTACGGAACTTAATAAACATAAGATAGGCAACATATAATTATTAACGTAAAATAAATAACATAATATGGTTAACATAAAGAAAGGAACGCCTATGGAACCGAACAACAAACCGCCGAAGCAATACACCGGTACCAAGGGACTGAGTCTTGCCATCGTCATCGGCATCGCTATCGGGACGGTGATCGGCAAGCTCATGAACAACATGAACACAGGGCTGATGCTCGGTCTTGTGCTGGGTGTGGCCGGCTGGGTGCTGCTCTTCAACCGCAGGTCAAAAACCGAAGGCAAGGAAGAAAGCACGGAAACCGAAGCGAAAGCGCCGCCGGACAATGGCACAAAATAGGGAAATCCCCTGCCGGGAGGCAGGGGATTTATACTGTCAGAAATTGAAATAGACAAACGGCGTAAACGAGGAGCTGATGATAAACATGATGCACACAATTAATAAAACAAGATGCATGCCGTTGAGCACGATCAGACGCATACCTTTCTCCGGCGCCGCAGCTTTTTTCAAGATCGGGAAGGAAAACAGCAGCGCAAAGGGCAGGGAAAGCGCCTTGGAGCATACCGACGCGTCCAGCGACAACAGAGCGCGCCAGTCCGTCGGCATATAGACGAACATGCGCCGGAGCTTTTCCAGTATGAGCGGCGGATCGGGGATGCAGAAAAAGACCCAGCCGATATTGACCAGCGCGAAGGTCACAAGCCAGCGCAGGAGCACGGGCAAGCGCTCCAGTCGTTTGCCGATCACCAGCCTTTCGATCACCAGCAGCACGCCGTAATACAGCCCCCAGAGCACATAGTTCCAGGACGCGCCGTGCCACAGGCCGGTCAGCGCCCAGACGATCAGCAGGTTCAGCGCGAAGCGCCCGCGCCGGACACGGTTGCCGCCGAGGGGAATATACACATAATCGCGAAACCACCGGGAGAGCGTCATGTGCCAACGCCGCCAGAAATCCGACACGGACAGAGCGGCAAAGGGATGGTCAAAGTTCTCCGGCAGCTTGAAGCCGAACAGCCGCCCGAGCCCGATGGCCATATCGCTGTAACCGGAGAAGTCATAATAGACCTGCATCCCATAGCACAGCGCGGCGAGCCACAGCCCCGACGTACCGGAGAGCGTGCGCTGACCGTAGAGGGTCGAGGCGAGCACCGCCGCCTGATCGGCAATCAGCACCTTTTTTGCAAGCCCGCGCACAAATCGGCGCAGACCGCCGACCGCGCCGTCAAGCGTAACGGTCCGTTCCCCAAGCATCGGCGCGGTTGCACCGTAGCGCAGGATCGGCCCCTGCAAAAGCTGAGGGAAAAAGCTTATATAGAGCAGGAAGCGGAAAAAAAATCGCTCGGCCCGGATCTGCCCGCGCCTGAGGTCGATGCTGTAGGCCATGAGCTGAAAGCTCGTGAAGCTGATCCCGGCGGGCAAGAGCAGCGCAGGCAGGGACTTTACACCGACCAGACCGGCAAAGAAGCCCAGATACTTGAACAGTACCAGGCTCCCCAGCACGAAGGCGAGGGACAGGGGGTGGCAGAAACCGAGTCCCTTTTCGCTTCCGAGGCCGCACAGCCATACAAGCGCCGCCATCCCGACAAGCAGCGGCAGCGCCTTCGGCGCGCCCCAGGCGTAAAAGAACAGAGACGCGAAAAGCAGCACGCCGTTTCGCCATTGCGGGGAGGGAGCGAGATAATACAGAATGACAGTCAGAGGCAGGAAGGCATACAGAAAGCTCAAAGAGGAAAAGGACATTTCAGTGCCCTCCTTCCCGCAGGAGCGTCTCACCGAAATAATCCACCCCGCCGATGAAGACCGCGCAGTCGATCCCATGCTCCCCAAGATAATCCGCCATCGCAAAGGGGTGTCCAAGCTCTGCGGCATAGGAACGCAGGTCCACGCAGTATGTTTTGGAAAACCCCGCCGCCAGCGCCTTGACGACGGCATTGTCATAGGAGTCGCCCATCACCAGCAGGGTTTTCCCGGGCCTGCCGGTGTCAAATACAAGCTCGCCGCAGTCCACGCCGAAAATACTGCCGTAGGAAACGCTTTCCAGCTCACCGCTTACAAACAGCGACTGCATCCCGTAATCCGGGATGGGGCCGGACGGGATCGTGACCGTCATGTCCGAATAATCAAACAGGTTGACGGCAAAATCCTCCGCCGGTACGCCCTCGACCCCGGCGGCGCGGGTGCCGTGATAGCAGGCCGGGACTCGGTACTGCCCCCGGACTGCCAGCGGCGTGATGCCGAGCAGCGCACAGAGATCAAGATAGCCCTGATACGAGCCATCCGCGTTCCAGTGGTGGTCCGTCTTGAAAAAGAGGCGGCGATAATCGGCGAAGGAGTCGACGCGCAGCCGCCCGACCCGCTCCGCCGGGAGGGCAAGAGCGCCGGCGAGACAGTCGTAGAGTCCGCTTTTTTCGCTGGTTTCCAGATTCAGATCCCGGTCTGTCTCAATATAATATACATAAAACTCCGTCCCCGGCGCGGCCTCCTGCCAGCTGTCGATGAGCCGGGCAGCGGCAAGAAATGTGTCCTCCTTTTCGGCAAGTGCAACGGGCCGAACAACCAGCATGTCCTCAAAAAAGCAGATGTTCCGAAAGCCCACATAGCCGCCGCCGTGTTCCACCAGGCGGATCAGCGGCAGAGCGGCCCGAGTGTCGAAAATGTTGTACAGCTTTTTCATGCGGATCGCTGCCGGGATCTGATCGGAAAAGGCGTCCTCAACGTCCGACTGCCAAGTCCCGTCAAGAAAGGAAGACGCGCTGAAGGCAGGAAAGCGGTTTGCGGGCCGGTTTTCATAGAAGATCTCCGTGTCGGGAGAGAGGAGCGCACGCGCAAGGCCGGCCAGCAGGAACAGCAGCAAGAGCGCCACGGTTACGATTTGTATGGTCCTGGTTTTGATGAGATCACCCGGCCTTTCTTCAGGGATATACCACATTCATGTCCACCACGCCGCGCACCCCGGCGACCATGCCGCAGTCGGTAAACTGCCACATGTCATAGGCGTAGGGGAAATCCGGCAGGCGGTTATAGCGCGTGTAGCTTGCAAGCCACACGGGGTTTTCCGCAAGCGTATGAAAGGCCACGTGGTTTTTCAGATAGTTCTGTCCGGAGTAGACTCCCACCTCATAGCCGCCGTCCCGGATGGCGCGGCAGAAGGCGGTGACGATCTCATAGCGCCGCACCTTGTGGAGCCTGTCGGCCCGCCCGTAGGGGTATTCGCCCGACTGCTCGGTGTCAAAATAGACCGGCAGATCCAGCGGGAAGCCGTTCAGGCGCGAGAGCACAAGTCCCGCCTCCGCCTGGGCCTCAGCGGCGTTGACGGCGGTGGAGTAGATATACACGCCCACCTTGAGCCCCGCGGCCTTCGCCCCGCGCAGGTTCTGTTCAAAGCAGTCGTCATCATGCAGCAGACCGGTCTCCCATCCGCGATAGCCCAGGCGGATAATGGCGAAGTCCACCCCCTGGGCGCGCACGGCGTCCCAGTTGATGCCCAGATTGTGGTAGGAAACGTCGACGCCGAGGGCTGAGGCGTGCTGCCCGTCTATATTAAAATAATGAAGCTTGCCGTCAATGAGGTGCAGACCGGTGAGCAAATTCCCGTTCGGCAGCACATAGTATTCACTGTCACCGTAGGTCTTGAAGCCCCAGGGCGGTTCCGGTGTGGGTTCCGGCGTCGGAACGGGAGTCGGGGGCGGCGTGGGGGAAGTCATGGGCTCGGGTGTCGGTACAAAATAGGGATCCGGAGTCTGCGCGGCGATTTGCTCCGCCGTGAGGGTATTGAGTCGGACCTCGCGCATGAGCTGCAGCGAGCGGATAATGGAGTACAGCGACAGCAGCATGATCACCACGCAGGCCGAAATGAGCGCGATCAGAAACACCCGGTTGCCCAGGAGTCTGTGCGCTACATCTGCAAGCGTGATCCTATTCCGTTTATCCCTGTCCCTCGGCATGCGCTGTCCGTCCTTTTATTATTTCGTGTTTACATAATAGTGTTCAACGGGGAAAATGTCAAGCGCCCTCTCAGTCATGACGCTTGCGGGAGACGCGTCATGCCAGCTCCCCCCAAAGGGGGAGCCGAGTATATCAAAAACAAGGAACATTGATTACAGATGCTTGCAATACGGTGCTTGTTTATAGAATGGGAATGTGGTACAATGCTCCCATGATGACTGAATTTGAAAAACAATATCTGGACGCTCGCAAAGAGCTGATCCTGAGCGACTTTGCTTCGCTCAACCCCATGCAGCAGGAGGCCGTGCTCAAGACCGAGGGAGCGCTTCTCATCCTCGCGGGAGCCGGCAGCGGCAAGACCACCGTGCTCATCAACCGCATCGCCAAGCTCTTGAAGTACGGCCGCGCCGGAGACTGTGAGGAGATCCCCGAGGACGCGGACGAAGAGCAGCTTGCGCTTTTGCGCGCCGGTGGGGACGAAGCCAAAGCCCTCGCCGCCTGGGACCGGGTCGAGCCCTGGCGCATCCTCGCCATCACCTTCACCAACAAGGCGGCGGGGGAGCTCAAGGCGCGGCTCGAGAGCATGCTGGGCGAGGCGGCGCAGGACATCTGGGCCTGCACCTTCCACTCGGCCTGTGTGCGCATCCTGCGGCGGGACGCCGAGCGCCTCGGCTATACCGGCAGCTTTACCATCTACGACACCTCCGACAGCCTGAGCCTCTTGAAGCACATCGTCAAGGACATGGACCTGGACGAGAAGACCTACGCGCCCCGGACCATCCTCTCCGAGATGGGCAGGGCCAAGGACGACGGCGTTTCCCCTACGGAGTATCTCCGGCAGGCGGGCATGACCTCGGACCTCAGGCGAAGGAAGATGGGCGAGGTCTACGCCGAGTACGCCCGCCGCTGCTTTGCCGCCAACGCCATGGACTTTGACGATCTCGTGTACAACACCGTCAAGCTCCTGGAGGAAAACGCCGACGTGCTCGAGCACTGGCAGCGCCGCTTTCGCTACGTGCTCATCGACGAGTACCAGGACACGAACCGCCTGCAGTACCGCCTGTCCTCGCTTCTGGCCGACGGCTGGGGGAACATCTGCGTGGTGGGCGACGACGACCAGTCCATCTATAAATTCCGCGGTGCAACCATCGAGAACATCCTGAGCTTTGAGAGCCAGTACAAGGGCTGCCGCGTCATAAGACTCGAGCAGAATTACCGCAGCACCTCCCACATCCTGGACGCGGCCAATGCCGTCATCGCCCACAACACCCGGCGCAAGGGCAAGGAGCTTTGGACAAGCAAGGACGGCGGGGAACTGCTGACCCATTATTTCGCCGACGACGAGCGGGACGAGGCCCAGTTTGTGGCCTCGCAGATCATGAGCGCCTACGGACGCGGCTCCAACTGGCGTGACCACGCGGTGCTCTACCGTATGAACGCCCAGTCCAACCAGTTCGAATATGCCTTCAAGCGCAGCGGGATTCCCTATCGCATCATCGGCGGTACCCGCTTCTTCGACCGGGCCGAGGTCAAGGACATTCTGGCTTATCTGAGCCTCATTTCCTCACCGTCGGACGATCTGCGCCTGCGGAGGATCATCAACAGCCCGCCCCGCGGCATCGGAGCGCGCACGGTGGAGACGGTGGGGGAGATCGCGGCGGAGCGGAATACCTCCATGTTTGAGATCCTTCGCCGCTCGGAGGAGTTTTCCGATTTACAGCGCGCCGGTGTCAAGCTGCGGCTCTTTGCCAATCTCATCCTGGAACTGAAGGACTTCTCCCAAACCCACCGTCCGGACGAGCTGATGGACGAGCTGTTGGAAAAAACCGGCTACGTCCGCGCGCTCGAGGAAAAGAACACCACCGAGGACACCGCCCGCGCAGAAAACGTGCGCGAATTAAAGACCAGCATCCTCACCTACATGAAGGAATCCGGCGACGAGACCCTGGAGGGGTATCTGGCAAACGTCGCCCTCTATACCGACATGGACAACTACGATGCCGACGCGGACGCCGTGGTGCTCATGACCATACACAGCGCCAAGGGCCTGGAGTTTCCCACGGTCTTCATCGTCGGCATGGAGGAGACCATCTTCCCAGGCACCCGGGCCATCGGCGAGCCCGAGGAGATGGAGGAGGAGCGGCGCCTGTGCTACGTCGCCATCACGAGAGCCAAGGAAAAGCTGTATCTGACCTCTGCCCACCAGCGCATGCTCTTCGGCCGCACGACCGCAAACCGGGTCTCCCGCTTCGTCTATGAGATCCCCGAAGAACATATCCAGAAGAGTATACCCAAAAACTACGGCTATCAGGACAGAGCGCGGGAAAGCGCCACATCCTTTGATCAGCCGAACCGCTGGGGCGCGCAGGTACGCCGCGAGCCGGCAAAGCCCAAAGCGCCCGCCTATCCCGCCCCCGCAGCGCCAAAGAGCGCCGAAGCTGTGAGCTACGCGGTCGGCGACAAGGTGCAGCACAAGGCCTTCGGCCCGGGCGAGATCGTCAAGATGACCCCCATGGGCGGGGACTTCCTGGTGGAGATCAGATTTGAAGGCGCGGCCAAAAAGCTCATGCTCCGCGCCGCCGCCCAGCACATGACAAAAACCTGAAAGGGGAGTGCCCATGCGCGACATTGAGCTCAAGCGCGTCTACCGCCACTTCAAGGGGGACTGCTATCTGGTGGAGGATGTGGCGCGCCACTCCGAGACCGGGGAGGAGTATGTCGTCTACCGCAAGCTCTACGGCGACGGGTCCCTCTGGATAAGGCCCAAAGCCATGTTCCTCGAGCCGGTCGACCGGGTCAAGTACCCGGACTGCAAACAGGAATACCGCTTTGAGCTTCTGGACATCCCGAGCAAGGCGGGACATGAGGATTGAACCATGAACATCGACGGCTTTGAAATCGAACGGAAATTCCTGATCGCCATGCCGGACGAGGCGTTTCTCAAAACGTGCAGCGCTTCCGCGATCACGCAGACCTACCTTGCCTGTGAGGGGAACACCAGCGAGCGCGTAAGGGAGCGGGCATATCCCGATCACTGTGAATATACCCACACCATCAAGTATAAACTAAACAATATGCGCCGCATCGAGGATGAGCGGGTGATCGATGAAAACACCTACACCACACTCCTGGAGCGCGCCGACCCTGAGCGGCGGCCGATCCGGAAGGTGCGCTACTGCTTCGAGCATGACGGCAGACTCTGGGAGCTGGACGTGTTCCCCTTCTGGAAAAACAGCGCGTACCTGGAAATCGAGCTGACAGGGGAGAATGAGGCCTTCACGCTTCCGCCGGGCCTGCGCCTTCTGCGCGAGGTGACGGACGATCCGCGCTACACCAACGCCGCCCTCTCGCTGCACATACCGGACGAAGAATAATAATCGAGGGAAAGGATGATGAACATGAAAAAATGGACAGCGCTTTTGCTGATCGCCGTTTTCTGCCTGAGCCTTTGCGGCTGCGGTGCGCTTGAAAGCCTCAGGCCCGTGCCCACCCCTGCGCCCACCGAGACCCCGGCCCCCACGCCGGAGCTCACCCCGGAACCGACACCGGAGCCCACCCCCGCGCCCACGCCGGAGCCGACACCCGCGCCTTCCCCCGAACCGAAGGAGGAGCGCGTGACCGTCTCCATCAACCGCACGGAGCTCTCGGCCATGGACCCCCAGAGCGGCCAGACCCGCATCCTGAGCTTCACCTATGACACCCCCATCGTGGAAATGGAGTCCAATCCCGAAGCTGCAAAGAAGATCAACGAGTTCATCGCCCTGCAGAGCGAGGCCTTCTACACCGGCGAGAATTACGGCGACGGCTTCGGCACGGGCTATAACAACATGCTGACCCTGGCCGAGGACAACTATGTCTATCAGGTGGAGTCCGGCGCGGAGAACCCCGGCATTGAGATGAGCGCTGACCGCCGGGCGGCCGTGGTGCGCAATGACGGCACCGTCCTAAGCTTTCTCATCAACGATTATTACTATATGGGCGGCGCCCACGGCAGCACCATCTGCCGCGCCTACTGCTTCGACGTATCCAGCGGCGAGCTGCTGACCCTTAAAACCGTCAGCAGCGATCCCGCCGCCTTCGCGGTGGCCCTTGCCAATGTCATGATTATGCAGGTCAATGAGAGTGAGGAGCTGCAGCAGCGCATCGACCTTCTGAGCTCCGACCTCGCCTCCGCCCTCTCCGCTCTGGTGCGCGAGGGCTCCTGGTACTTCGACTATGACGCCATCGTCATCTTCTCCGATGACTATGAGATCTCAAGCCACGCCTCCGGCCCCGTTGCCTTCCGCATCCCCTATGACGCCGTGGCGGAGCATCTTGTGCCGCGCTATCTCTCGGTTGCGCCCGAGGGTGACGTGCAGTTCTATATCACCCCGACCGACGCCGTGGGTGAGGCGGATATTGAGATCATCGACATGGTGCGCGTGGGCGACGGGGAGCAGACCCTTTACCTGATCGCAAACGGCAAGGCCCATGACGTGAGACTGACGAGCGTGGAGTATTCCGGCGCCTTCTATGAGACGGCCCAGCTCTGGTCCTGCAGCGTGATGGAGAAATGCGCCGTGCAGGTGTCCACCTGGATCCCGGACGGCATGCCGAATCTCAAGCTCAGCTACCGCACCGCCGACGGCCTGCAGAACCTCTACCTCACCCAGAGCGGTGAGGACGGAAGCCTCATCCTCATGGACGACAGCATCGAGGCCATCGGGTAAAGACACATGGTCATGGCTTCGCGGAGCGAAGGAGCTGTTCCCGGGACGTATGCGGGAATAAAAGATCCTTCGCTTGCACTCAGGATGACACATGCGCTCAGGATGACAAAAAATATCGCAAACAGTTAAAAAATGCTTGACAAGCTGTCCTGCCCGTGATAATCTATTCAAGCCGCATTGAAGGGGCAATCAAAGTGGGGCCTCGCCTCCGCCTCAAGAGCGAGTCCTGTAAAGAGGGAGGATACATTCATGAAGCATGCGATCATCGTGACCGGCGGCAAGCAGTACCGCGTGGCCGAGGGCGACGTCATTTTCGTTGAGAAGCTGGACGCCGCTGCCGGTGAGAAGGTCAAGTTCGACCAGGTCCTGGCCGTGATCGACGGCGACAACGCCGTGTTCGGCAAGCCCGCTGTCGCAGGCGCGACTGTTTCTGCCAATGTCGTCAAGAACGGCAAGGGCGCCAAGGTCCGCGTTTACAAGATGAAGCCCAAAAAGGGCTATCGCCGCACCCAGGGCCACAGACAGCCCTACACCAAGGTTCAGATCGAAGCGATCAACGCCTGATTTTCCGCAACTGATTTTGACTGAAGGAGGAGCAACCTAATGGCACATAAAAAAGGTATGGGTTCTACCAAGAACGGCCGCGACAGTGAGTCCAAGCGTCTTGGCGCCAAGAGAGCCGACGGTCAGTTCGTTCTCGCCGGCAACATCCTTGTCAGACAGCGCGGAACGAAAATCCACCCGGGTACCAATGTCGGTAAGGGTAAGGACGACACGCTGTTCTCCCTCGTGGACGGCACCGTGAAGTTCGAGCGCATGGGCAAGGACCGCAAGATGGTCTCTGTTTACGAAGAGATCGCTCAGTAAGTGACCAAAAGGCCGGACATAGTTCTATGTCCGGCTTCTTTTTTTGAGAGGAGGCACGATATGGCTTCATCTTTCGTTGACAAGGCCCGCATTTCTGTCCACGCCGGCAAGGGCGGAGACGGGGCGGTGGCCTTTCACCGTGAAAAATACGTGGCGGCGGGCGGCCCGGACGGCGGCGACGGCGGCCGCGGCGGAAACGTCGTTTTCACCGTGGACGAGAACATGTCCACGCTGATGGACTTTCGCTACAAGCGCAAATATGTCGCCGGCAACGGCGCGAACGGCTCCGGCAAGCGCTGCTACGGCAAGGACGGGGACACGCTGTATATCAAGGTCCCCCGCGGCACCATCGTCCGCGATACCGAGTCCGGCGCCATCATGCACGACATGTCCGACGGCGAGGACTGGATCGCCGCGAAGGGCGGCCGCGGCGGCTGGGGCAACATGCACTTTGCCACTCCGACCCGCCAGGTGCCGCGCTTTGCAAAACCGGGCCTGCCCGGCGAGAGTCACGACATCACGCTCGAGCTCAAGCTTCTGGCGGACGTGGGTCTTGTGGGCTTTCCGAACGTGGGCAAGTCCACGCTCCTGTCTGTCGTGAGCAAGGCCCACCCCAAGATCGCAAACTACCACTTCACCACGCTTTTCCCGAACCTCGGCGTGGTGTACGTGGATGAGGGCGTGTCCTTTGTCATGGCGGATATCCCCGGCATCATCGAGGGCGCCTCGGAGGGCGCGGGCCTCGGGCACGACTTTTTGCGCCACATCGACCGCTGCCGCCTGCTTGTCCACCTGGTGGACGTGTCCGGCAGCGAGGGCCGCGACCCTGTGGAGGACTTCGAGGCCATCAACGCAGAGCTCAAGGAGTACAGCCCCGAGCTTGCCGAACGGCCCCAGATCGTGGTCGGCAACAAGTGCGATCTCCTGGGCGAGGACCGGGAAAACATTGAAAAGCTGAAAGCGCATGTCGAGGGGAAGGGCTACGCCTTCTTTGAGCTCAGCGCCGCGGCCCACATGGGAACGCGCGAGCTTGTGCAGGAGTGCGCCCGCAGACTCAAGGAGCTGCCGCCCATCCTGCGCTTTGAGGCGGATTACGTCCCGCCCGAGCCGAAGGTGGACACCTCCGGCGAGCTCACCATCGAGCACTTCGACGACATGTGGCTGGTAGAGGGCCCGTGGCTGCAGCGCCTGGTGGCGACGGTCAACTTCTCCGACTACGAAAGCCGCATGTACTTCGACCGCGTCCTGCGCGAGGCGGGCGTGTTCAAGCGCATGGAGGAGATGGGGGTGCGCGACGGCGACACCGTGAGCATGTACGACCTGATGTTTGAATACAAGGATTGATGGCGGAAAAACAAAAAACGCAGGCCCGGCTGTTCCTGCTGTTGCTGCTGATTGCAACCCTGTGCTTTATCTGGAGCAATTCCATGGTGAGCAGAGAGGGCTCCGCCTCTCTCAGCCGACGCATCACCGCATGGCTCAACGGCATCGGCATCCCTGTGACGCATTATTTCGTGAGAAAGGCGGCTCATTTCTGTGAATTCGGGCTTCTGGGCTGTGAACTCATGCTGCTGTTCGGGCTCGGAAGCGGGGTAAGTCTGCAGAGCCTGAGCAACGCTGCCTTTGCGGCTTTGCTTACAGCGGTAACGGACGAGACGATCCAGATCTTTTCCGGCCGCGGCTCACAGGTACAGGACGTGGTGCTGGATTTCTCCGGCGCGCTTACAGGTATCCTGTTTATCAGCCTGGCGCTGAAACTGATCCAAAAACGAAAAAACTGACTTCTCTTTCGGAAGTCAGTTTTTTCGTTCAAACAGGCGGATCAGCCGATCTGCTCAAGGAGATAGGAAAGAAGCTCGGAGCCGTTGACGGAGCTGTCCTTCTTCTGCCGTCTGGCGGTCCCTCCGCTGAACAGGCCCTTTACGATGCTGCCCAGACTGCAGGATTTTTTGCCGAGCAGCATGCTCAGCAGGCCGCTGAGATTCAGACCTTTTTTGCTTCTGCGCTTGGTGCCGGAGCCGAACACGGCGGCGGACAGAGCGCTCAGCAGTGTCGGGGCGATACCGCTCAAGGCCTTTGTGACATCCAGCTCGTCCAGGCCGGTCAGAGCGGCGAGGCTCGCCAGGGTGCCTTCCTTGCTGTTGCCGAAAATGTGGCTGAGGATTTTTCCGCCGTCGACGGTGTCGGCTTCGGCGATCTGTTCTGCGGCGGTTTCAACTGCGGCATGCTCGGCCAGCGCGCCGAGCAGGGAGCTTGCGCCTTCCTTGTCGGAGGCGTTCTTGGTCAGAAATTTCAGCAGCACGGGCACAGCTGCAGGCAGCAGCTTCTTGAGACTGCTGCTCTTGACGCCGGTCTTTTTGGAGAGCGCAGAGAGCGCGGGCTTGGTCACGAGCGAATCGAGAAGAACGCTTAACAGATTCATGGGGATCCCTCCTGTTTCTATATGGTACATCTATTATACAGCAAACGTATGGAAATTGCACCCTTTATTTCTTCTTTTTATGCGGGTGTGCCGACTTTTTTTGCGCATAGGCACGCATGGCCTCGTGCTCGCGCCGGAGCTCCCGGCACAATGCCGCCGCGCTCCATGTACTGTTCTGCTCCGTGACCACGGCCTTGAGGGCAACCGCCGCTCCGTTTTTGCGCATATAATCCAGCAGGGGAGAGCACAGCGCCTCCATCACCAGCATCTCGTCAGAAAAGAGTTCCTGGCTGTCAGACGGCCGGAAGCCCTCATGCCCCAGCAAGTACCCGATCGGATTACCGAAGGCATCCTCCGGCACCTCGATCAGCGTAAGCCCCAACAGCCCCGCCGCACTTTGAATTTTCGCAAGCTTCTCGCCTGTAATATTATATAGTAAGACTTTCGTCATAGCAGTCCGCTCCTTTGATGTGTATAAAACTGTAGTATAAATCCCGCTTCTTGTCAAGAGTCCTTGCAATTTGCGCATTTGTGGTTTATACTGTCGCAGATTTTGAATTGTCAGGCGGTGTCACCCTTGAAAAAATATATCGGCAACAGGGCTTTTTACGGAAAGCTCTTTGCTATCCTGATCCCTATCCTTATCCAGAACGTCATCACAAACTTTGTGAGCCTGCTGGATAACATCATGGTCGGCCAGGTGGGTACCGAGCCCATGTCCGGTGTCGCCATCGTCAATCAGCTGCTCTTTGTCTTCAATCTCTGCATCTTCGGAGGACTTGCGGGCGCGGGCATCCTCACCGCGCAGTTCTATGGCAGCGGCGACCAAAAGGGCGTGGCCGACACCTTCCGCGCCAAGCTCTACATCGCCTTTGCGGCGGCGGCGGTCTTTCTCGGCATTTTCTCCCTCGGTGGCGAGGCCCTCATCCGCCAGTTCATCCACGAGGGCGGCGAGAACCTGGACATGGCGGCGACGCTCCTGCACGCGAAGGATTACCTCCACATCATGCTCTTCCAGATCCCGCCCTTCGCCTTCCAGATGGCCTATGCCAGCACCCTGCGCGAGACAGGGGAGACGGTGCTGCCCATGAAGGCCGGCATCACGGCGGTGCTGGTGAACCTGGTCTTAAACTATATCCTGATTTTCGGCAAGCTCGGTGCGCCTGTCCTCGGGGTCGAGGGCGCAGCCGTCGCCACGGTCATAGCCCGCTATATCGAGTGCGCCATCATCGTGATCTGGACGCACCGGCACCGGGAGCGCAATCCCTTCCTGGAGACAGCCTATACCACCTTCCGCATCCCCGGAGCGCTTGTCAGGCAGATCGCCGTGATGGGACTGCCGCTGCTGATAAACGAGCTTCTATGGTCGAGCGGCATGGCGGTTCTGAACCAGTGCTACTCCATGCGTGGGCTTGAGGTGGTGTCCGCGACAAACATCTCCTCTACGGTCTCCAATCTCTTCTTCTGCGCCTTCCTCTCCATGGGCAACGCCACCTCCATCATTGTTGGTCAGATCCTCGGGGCGGGCGAGCTGGAGCGGGCTGTGGACGAGGACAGAAAGCTCATCGCCTTCTCGGTGGCGCTGTGCGCCGCGGTCGGCCTTGTGATGGCCTTCATTGCCCCGCTGGTGCCGCGCATTTACAATACCTCCGACACTGTCCGTGCCCTGGCTGCCAAGCTCATTTTCATACAGGCTCTCTTCATGCCCTTTTTTGCCTTTACAAATTCCTGCTATTTTACCCTGCGCGCAGGCGGTCAGACGATCATTACCTTTGTCTTTGACAGCCTCTACCAGTGGACGATAGTGGTGCCGCTGGCCTTCGTGCTCTCACGCTTTACCGCCATGCCCATCGTGCCCATGTATTTTACCGTGCAGTGCATGGAGCTCATTAAGTGCGTCCTCGGCTATTACTTCCTTAAAAAACGCAAATGGGTCCGCGACCTCGTCAACGGATAAACGGAAACGCGGGTTCATGACCACATTTAAAAACCTGTCATTCTGAGCAAAGCGAAGGATCTTTTGTTCCGGCATGTACCGAAGAAAGATCCTTCGCTGACGCTCAGGATGACAGGCTGTTTACTTTATATCCCGAAGAGGCTCAGCGCAAGCTTTGCGAAAATCCCGCCGAAGCCGATGCGCGGCACGTCCTCCGCCGCACAGATCGGCACCTCGGCCAGGAGATTTTCTCCCACCGTCACGCGCAGGCTCCCGATCGGCTGCCCCTCTCTGACCGGGGCTGCCACCGTAGAGGGGAGCGTGAGGGCATAGGACGCCTCGCCGCCCTTCTCCGCCACCTGATAGCCCGGGCCGTCCAGTTTAAGCGGCACGCTTTTCTTTTTCCCCAGCTCCACGGGCAGCGTCGGCAGGGGAGCGGAGTCTGACAAGGGGATCAGCCGGTAATTGGCAAAGCCGTAGCTCAGGAGCGTCTCGGCGTCCCGGTTGCGGCTGTCCGCGGTCTCCCCATGCATGACCACTGCGATGTACTCCACGCCGTTTCGCTCCGCCGTGGCCGACAGACAGTAGCGCGCCGTGGAGGTATAGCCGGTCTTGAGCCCCGTGCAGCCGGGGTACCAGTAGACCAGCTTGTTGGTGTTGGCAAGATCGAAGCTGCCGTCGCGGATGGAGTCCATCCAGATGGTGGTATACTCCTTGATGGCGTCGTGGCGGATGAGCTCCCGCGACATAACGGCAACATCCCGGGCGGTGGTGTAGTGCTGCCCGTCGTCAAAGAGCCCCGTGCAGTTTGAAAAATGGGTGTGGGCAAGACCCAGCTCCTTTGCCCGATCGTTCATCTTTTTGACGAAGGCCTCCTCACTGCCGCACAGAAACTCCGCCATGGCCACCGCGCAGTCGTTGGCCGAAACCACCGCGATGCACTTGAGCATGTCGCGCACGCTCATGCGCTCGCCCGCCTCGAGATAGACGCAGCTGCCGCCGAAGGAGGCGGCGCGCTCGCTCGCGGTCACAATGTCGTCGGGCGTGAAGGCGCCGTTTTCCATGGCCTCCATAATGAGCAGCAGGGTCATGATTTTCGTGACGCTCGCGGGAAAGCCCGGCTCATCGGCCTTTTTCTCGAAGAGCACCGTGCCGGTTTCCTTCTCCATCAATATGGCCGAGGGCGCGGCAATGGTGAGCGCCGGTGCCTCCGCGCACGCGGACAGGGGCAGACAGGCGCACAGCAGGGACAGGGTCAGGACAAAACAGAAAATTTGCTTCATGGCTCCCTCCGAATCATTCCTTCTGTCACGAGCCTATGAATGCCGGTTCAAAGCTATGCGGCGGTTTACCTGATTATGTATAAATCGACATTTTTCGTACTTTTATTCATGAACGAATAATGAACAAATTGCGGACGATGAAGAGGTTTTTAACACTTTCCACAGACTTTTCAACAAAAACAATCGGAGGGAAGAAAAGAAAATGTATACATAGAGTTTACATAATGAGATTTCAAATGTATATCAATCGGTTAAGCTTTTGTAAAAACTTGCTTGGATGCTTGACGCCGGACGGCGCAGCGGCTAAAATAGGATCGCAAGCCTGATACGGGCCCGGCCCGGAAAGGAGGAGCAAATGCGGCGGATCTTTCGCTGGGATAAAAAATATCTCTACTGGGGCATCACCGCCTTCTGTGTGATCGCCTGCGCCATCCTGTTTTTCATGGCGCTGAACTATCTGGATACGCTCAAGCAGGGAATTGCGGCGCTGATACGCATACTCGGACCCTTTATCTGGGGCCTTGTGATCGTGTACCTGCTCAGCCCGCTGGTGCGCTTTCTGCAAAGGAAGGTTTTCGGTCCGATCTGCTCAAGGTTCTCCGCCAAAAGGCCGGAAAAGGGGCAGAGCTGCGCGCGGGTGCTGTCGGTGATCTTTGCCGAGATTTTCATGCTGGCCCTCATCACGGGCCTGTTCTTCCTCATCATCCCGCAATTGTACAGCAGCATTGAGACCATCGTCGTCAACTCCCCGACCTATATCGACTCTTTGACCACCTGGGCCACCAAAAAGCTCGCGGCCTATCCGGAAATCAGCGACTATGTGGCCGACCTGCTGGGTGATGTGAACACGAATATCATCACCTGGCTCCAGAACACCATCCTCCCCAAGCTCGGCAGTCTCCTGACAAATGTGGGCATGGGCGTGCGCTATGTGGTGACGGGGGTATACAATCTCGTCATCGGCATCATCGTCTCCATCTACATCCTCAGCAATATCGAAGGCTTTACCGCCAGCGCCAAGCGCCTGATCTACAGCATCATGAACGTGGACACCGCAAAAAAATTCCTCGACGGCCTGCGCTTTACGGATAAGACCTTCAACGGCTTTCTCATGGGCAAGCTCCTGGATTCGGCCATCATCGGCCTGATCTGCTACATCGTCTGCGTCATCCTGAAAATGCCCTACGCCCTGCTCGTGAGCGTGATGGTGGGCGTAACGAACATCATCCCCTTCTTCGGGCCGCTCATCGGCGCGATCCCGAGCGCCATCATCATCCTCATGGTCGACCCCTCCAAGTGCCTGATCTTCGTGATCTTTGTCATCCTGCTCCAGCAGCTTGACGGCAACATCATCGGCCCGAAGATCCTGGGCAGCTCCGTCGGCATCAACGGCTTCTGGGTCATGTTCTCCATCATCCTGGGCGCCGGACTCTTCGGCTTCTGGGGCATGCTCCTGGGCGTGCCGGTGTTCGTCGTGATCTATACCATCATCAACAAGAGCATCGAGCGCAAGCTCCGCCGCAATGACCTCCCCGTGGAGGAATCAGCCTACGCAAACCTTGACTACATCGACCCCGTCACCCTCCAGCCAGTCCGCCAGAAGGAGGATGAGGATGAGGACGAGGAGTAGAAGCAATCGAATAACGTGACGTGTCAGTTATGAAGCATGTCATTCTGAGGCCGGAGGCCGAAGAATCTTTCCGGGAGATAGTCGGGAAGATCCTTCGCTTTCGCTCAGGATGACATTCTTTTTCCGGCTGTAATGCGATGCTTCAAAAAATTTTTTCTCTTGAATCAACAAAAATTCTTGACTGTATTTGTGAAATATGCTAATATACAAAAATGCGTGGGTGAAAGAAAAATGCGCACAAAACGGGCTCAAAAATCCGTCGATACCGGATAAAAGTCCGCCACACGCGCACAGATCCCCGCGACAACGAAAGAAAGGAGAAAACAATGCCTACTTTTAACCAGCTGGTGAGAAAGGGCAGAGAGAAGGTCACCTACAAGTCCGCCTCCCCTGCAATGCAGAAGGGCCTGAACACCCTCAAGAACAAGGAGACCGACCTGAGCGCTCCTCAGAAGAGAGGCGTCTGCACCGCAGTCCGTACCTCCACCCCCAAGAAGCCGAACTCCGCTCTGCGTAAAATCGCCCGTGTCCGCCTGACCAACGGCTATGAGGTCACCGCCTACATCCCCGGTATCGGCCACAACCTGCAGGAGCACTCCGTGGTCATGATCCGCGGCGGCCGTGTCAAGGACCTGCCTGGTGTGCGTTACCACATCATCCGCGGCACTCTCGACGCTCAGGGCGTCAATGGCCGTATGCAGGGCCGTTCCAAGTACGGTGCGAAGAGACCCAAGGCTGCAAAGAAGAAGTAATAACTTCAGCGGCAATTTGCCCTGTCGTTTATCAATACAGCATTGTTTTCTGTTGCCATGATAAACCTCGGGGCGCAACGGATACCCGTGTGTATTCGAGTACCTGTGATTCCATTTTTTAATGAAGGAGGGAAGCAACGTGCCCAGAAGAGGTAATGTTCCCAAGAGAGAAATTTTGCCTGATCCTATGTATAACAGCGTGCTGGTGACCAAGCTCATCAACGGCGTTATGCTCGACGGCAAGAAGGGTGTTGCGCAGAAGGTCGTTTACGACGCTTTTGACATCATCAAAGAGAAGACCGGCAAGGAGCCCCTTGACGCCTTCGCAGAGGCCATGAACAACATCATGCCCGCCCTCGAGGTCAAGGCCCGCCGTGTCGGCGGCGCAACCTATCAGGTTCCTATCGAAGTTCGCCCCGCCCGTCGTCAGACCCTGGCTCTGCGGTGGCTTGTCGACTACAGCCGCAAGCGCAGCGAGAAGACCATGAAGGAGCGCCTCGCAGGCGAGATCATGGATGCCTGCAACAACCTCGGCAACTCTGTCAAGAAGCGCGAGGATATGCACAAGAATGCCGAAGCCAACAAGGCCTTCGCGCATTTCAGATGGTAATCATCTGTTCAGGAGTTTTTCATGCCCAGACAATATTCACTTGAAAAAACGAGAAATATCGGCATCATGGCTCACATCGATGCGGGAAAGACCACGACTACCGAGCGTATTCTTTTCTACACCGGCGTAAACTATAAGTTAGGTGAGACCCATGAAGGCACCGCGACCATGGACTGGATGGAGCAGGAGCAGGAGCGCGGCATCACCATCACCTCCGCCGCCACCACCTGCCACTGGCGGGGCACCCGCATCAACATCATCGACACCCCGGGCCACGTGGACTTTACCGCCGAGGTCGAGCGCTCGCTCAGAGTGCTGGACGGCTGCGTGACGGTCCTGTGCGCCAAGGGCGGCGTTGAGCCCCAGTCCGAGACCGTTTGGAGACAGGCCGACCACTACCACGTGCCGCGCATGATCTACGTCAACAAGATGGACATCACCGGCGCGGACTTCTACAGGGTTCTCGGCATGGTCCATGACCGCCTCAAGTGCAACGCGGTACCCATCCAGCTGCCCATCGGCAAGGAGGACAGCTTCGAAGGTATTATCGACCTTGTGGATATGAATTCCAGAGTCTATTACGATGACCTTGGCAAGGATATGCGGACCGAGCCCATTCCGGATGATATGGTCGAGCTTGCCGAGGAATATCGTGAGAAGCTGCTGGAGGCAGTCTCCGACTTTGACGACGAGATCATGGAACTGTATCTCGACGGCAAAGAGGTGCCCGCGGACAAGATCCGCGCCGCCATCCGGAAGGCCACATGCGCGGTGGAGATGGTCCCCGTGACCTGCGGCACTTCCTACAAGAACAAAGGCGTACAGAAGCTGCTGGACGCGATCGTGGACTACATGCCGTCTCCGCTGGACGTTCCGGCCATCGAAGGCGTCAACCCCAAGACCGACGAGACCGAATGCCGTCACGCTGACGACAACGGCCCCTTCTCGGCCCTGGCGTTCAAGATCATGTCCGACCCCTACGTCGGCAAGCTGAGCTTCTTCCGTGTCTATTCCGGCACGCTGGAGACCGGCAAGACCGTCATGAATACCACCAAGGGCATTCGTGAACGTATGGGCCGCATCCTGCTGATGCACGCAAACCACAGAGAAGATCTCCAGCAGATCTACACCGGCGACATCGCCGCAGCCGTGGGTCTCAAGAATACGACCACCGGCGACACCCTCTGTGATGAAAAGAACCCCATTATCCTTGAGTCCATGGAATTTCCCGATCCCGTCATCCGCGTGGCCATCGAGCCCAAGACGAAGGCGGGCCAGGAAAAGATGGCCATTGCCCTGCAGAAGCTGGCGGAGGAGGACCCGACCTTCAAGACCTACACGGATGAGGAGACGGGCCAGACCATTATCGCCGGCATGGGCGAGCTGCATCTGGAGATCATCGTGGACAGGCTCCTGCGCGAGTTCAAGGTGGAGGCCAATGTCGGCAAGCCTCAGGTTTCCTACAAGGAGACCGTGAAGAAGGCTGTCACGGTCGATACCCGCTATGCTCGCCAGACGGGCGGCAAGGGACAGTTCGCGCACGTCAAGCTGATGATCGAACCCAACGAGTCCGGCAAGGGCTACGAGTTCATCAACAAGGTCACCGGCGGCGCGATCCCCAAGGAATTTATCCCCTGTGTCGATCAGGGCATCCAGGGCGCCATGCTCTCCGGTGTCCTCGCCGGCTATCAGGTGGTGGACGTCAAGGCAACGCTGCTTGACGGCTCGTTCCACGAGGTCGACTCCTCGGAGCTTGCCTTCAAGATCTGCGGTTCCATGGCCTTCAAGGAGGCCTGCGAGAAAGCCAATCCCACCCTGCTTGAGCCGATCATGAAAGTCGTTGTCACCGCCCCTGAGGAATACATGGGCGATGTGATGGGCGACATCAACGCACGGCGCGGTCAGATTCTCGGCTCCGACATCCGAAACGGCGCTGCAATCATCGAATGCAACGTTCCGCTCTCCACGATGTTCGGCTATGCCACCGACCTTCGCAGCAAGACCCAGGGCAGAGCTACCTACAGCATGGAGCCCAGCCACTTCGTCGAGCTGCCCAAGAATTTGCAGGAGTCCCTTGTGCATTCCCACACGGGCTTCGGATACGGTAAGTAAAAGTAACATTTATATTCTATTTTAGGAGGATATCACAATGGCAAAACAGATGTACAACAGAAGCAAGCCCCACGTGAACATCGGCACCATCGGCCACATCGACCACGGCAAGACCACCCTGACCGCTGCCATCACCAAGTACCTCGCCCTGCAGGGCAAGGCTGAGTACACCGACTACTCTTCCATCGACAAGGCTCCCGAAGAGAGAGAGCGCGGCATCACCATCAACACCGCACACGTTGAGTACGAGACCGAGAAACGTCACTACGCTCACGTTGACTGCCCGGGCCACGCTGACTATATCAAGAACATGATCACCGGCGCTGCTCAGATGGACGGCGCAATCCTTGTTATCGCTGCCTCCGACGGCCCCATGGCCCAGACCCGCGAGCACCTGCTGCTTGCCCGTCAGGTTAACGTTCCTTCCGTTCTGGTCTTCCTGAACAAGTGCGATCAGGTCGACGACGAGGAGCTGCTTGAGCTGGTCGAGATGGAAGTCCGCGAGCTGCTCGACTTCTACGGCTTCCCTGGCGACGACACCCCCATCATCCGCGGCAGCGCTCTGAACGCTCTGGTTTCCGAGTCCACCGATCCCAATGCCCCCGAGTATGCCTGCATCAAGGAGCTCATGGACGCTGTTGACACCTGGATCCCCACCCCCGACCGCAAGGCCGACCAGCCCTTCCTTATGCCCATCGAGGACGTCTTCACCATCTCCGGCCGCGGCACTGTTGTTACCGGTCGTGTTGAGCGTGGCCGCGTCAAGGTCGGCGACAAGGTCGAGATCGTTGGTCTGAAGGACGAGTCCACCGAGACCACCGTTACCGGCACCGAGATGTTCCACAAGACCCTCGAGTACGCCGAGGCCGGCGACAACGTGGGCTGCCTGCTCCGTGGCATCGACAAGAAGTCCGTTGAGCGCGGCCAGGTTCTGGCTGCTCCCAAGAGCATTCACCCCCACACCAAGTTCAAGGGCCAGGTTTACGTCCTGTCCAAGGAAGAGGGCGGCCGTCACACCCCGTTCTTCAACAACTACCGTCCCCAGTTCTACTTCCGTACCACCGACGTGACCGGCGTCATCTCCCTGCCCGAAGGCGTTGAGATGTGCATGCCCGGCGACAACGTCGACATGGACGTCGAGCTCATTACCCCCATCGCCATCGAGAACGGCCTCCGCTTCGCTATCCGCGAGGGTGGCCGTACCGTCGGCTCCGGTGTTGTTATCGGCATCAACGAGTAATTACCACGGCGTAAGCCAAAGTAAATAAACAGCAGGAGAGCGCGACCCACCCGGGCCGCGCTCTTTTTATCCTTCGCAAAATATCAGTTTACTTTCTTACCGCAGAAATACACATCCCGCGGCAGGTTATGGCTGAACCCCTCGTGCTCTGCCGTGAGCAGGTCGTTGTCGAATACCAGGAAGTCCGCGTCCTTACCGGCCTCGATGGAACCCTTCGTCTTTTCGATGCCGAGCTGCTTTGCCCCGTTGATCGTGTAGCCGAGAAGCATCTCTTCGATCCCCATCCTCTCATCGGCGGGCGGGAAGATATAATCGAACATCTCGATCGGGGGGATCTTCGTCTTATTCGAAACTTTGCGCGTCATTCCGACTTCCATGCCAAGATAGGGATTCCAGGTTGAAAAATCCATGAATACGATAGTATCGCTGGACCAGGAAACCAGGGCTCCGCTGTCCCAGACCGATTTGCAGCGATACAGCAATTCACCGCGTTCCTCGCCAAAGAGCCTCTTATACACGTTGACATCATCAGCGTGCCACCAGGGCGTAAAGTTCGCAATCACGCCCAAAGGCGCAAAGCGTGTCAGATCCGCAGTATCCTGAATCTGCAGATGAGCGGATACGACCCTGATCCGGAAATCGTCTCCCAGCTCTTTCTTTACCTGCTCTACGCCGTCCAGCACCAGGCGGGAGGACGCCTCGCCGACGGTATGCGCATGGAAATCCAGTCCCTCTTCATTCAGCACCTTCAGAAGCGCCACAAGCTCCTCCAGATTCATGGCGGTGCACCCGTTTTCCCCGGTTTCCACATAGGGCGTCACCATAGCTCCGGAGTGGAGCTTCAGCGTGCCGTCCATGAAAATCTTCAAGGTATGGATCTTTAAGTGCTCCGTATTGTATTCCCTTTGAAGGCGCTTCAGCTCTTTAATGCCCTCTTCCGCCTCCCAGGCTGCCGAGATGACATAACAGCCGTCGACATAGATCGGAAGCTTCCCCTGCCGATCCAGCTCGCGCAGGCGAGAATAAACGTGCTCATGAAATTCAGGAAATCCGGGGATACCGGCGTCAAAGACCCCTGAAACACCGACACTGACACAAAAATCGATCCAGCGCTGAAGCGCAGCGTCAATCGCCGAATCCGGCTTATCCATTGCGCTGTCCAGAATGATCGGCAGCTCCGTCGCGCCCTCGCTCATTTCTCCGGTCACATGCCCGTCCTTACGCACGTAAAAGCTTAAGCCCGGTACCGGATCCTTGATATCGTCCGTGATACCATGCTTCCTTAAAATGTTCGAGTTCACCCAGATACTGTGCCCCTGCGCCTCCTGAATCTGCAGTTCCCCGTCAGGGCAAATCGCGTCCAGATCCTCTTTGGTGATACTGTCTTGCTTCAGGTGCTTTTTGTCGAGCATGAAGCGGTAACGGTTCTGGCCAGGATGCTTCTGAATATAATCCGCTATAAAATCCAGAGCACCCTGCTTGCTCTCGCAAACAATAATTTCCCCGAATCCCGTTACGCCTATCAGATCGTATCCGGCTCCCATGGTCACATGGACATGGCTGTCGATAATACCGGGCATGATGAATTTCCCGCCAAGATCCGTGACCTCTCCCTCGTACGCAGAAAGACCGGCCTCGTCACCCACATAAATGAATTTTCCATTCTTCACCGCGAGGGCGGTTGCTGTCGGTTTGCTCTTGTCCGCTGTGAAGATTCTGGCGTTTTTTATAATCTGATCCGCTTTCATTGGTGCTCCTCCTTTATATAAATATAATAGCATTTTCAGAATAACACAAGCGTATTCAGCCGTCAAGGAGAACAAGCAGTACCGCCACGGGGTTAAGCCCGGATTGTTTAAGTAAGTCGCCGCCGGTTTTACCCGGCGGCATTTATGGAGGTATGGAGGAATAGTAGCAATTTCAGTGAGGCACGCGCCTCGGGGAGCTCAATCCCGGATCAGCGGGATCAGCAGTTTGTCCCCGGCCTTGAGCTTGTCAAAGGACTCGCTGTTGTACGTCTGCAGCTCGTTGCGCCTGGAGTCAAAGTCGATGCCGTAGCGGTCGAATACGCTCTTGACCGACTCGTCCTGCAGCAGGATGTGGGACATGACTGTCGTATACACATTGGTCTTGAGGTTCTGACGTGACCGGCGTCATCTCCCTGCCCGAAGGCGTTGAGATGTGCATGCCCGGCGACAACGTCGACATGGACGTCGAGCTGATCACCCCCATCGCCATCGAGAACGGCCTCCGCTTCGCTACCCGTGAGGGCGGCCGTACCGTCGGCTCCGGTGTTGTTATCGGCATCAACGAGTAATATCGCGTGACGGATTGCTTCCAAAGCAACCATCAAGCCAATTAAAACGCAGCCCCTGTCAGTGATGACAGGGGCTGTTTCTTATATCCATGCTGAGAAATTTGTTTCAGTTTCGTTACCGTATTGACAAAACTTCCGAAAGAAGGTAGTATATATATCATACGATATTACTAAAAGCTGGTAAGCAATATGTATAAAATCGCCATTCGCGGTTGGCTCAAGCATTTGGATTTCATCATACTGGACCTTTTCTCCCTTTTCATCGCGCTGCAGCTTGCCTTTCGGATAACGGAGGCCGTTGGAAATCCTTTCCTTGACCCCAGGAAGGGCAGCTTTGTCGTGATGCTCCTTGTGATCGATTTTATGGTCATCATTATCTTTGACTCTTTTGAGAAGGTAGTGACCAGAGGCCATGTAACCGAAATTTACCGTACAGTGCGCCACAGCCTGCTGTTGCTTGCCTTCACCTTCTTTGCTGTTGCGATCCGTCACGCGGATGTCGTTTATCCGCGCGGCATGCAGATCTGGGCAGCCGTGCTGTATTTTTTCGTCGCTTATACTACGCGTACGATCTGGAAGAATGAACTGCGCCGACGCTCGGGCGAATCCAAAGAACCGAAGCGCACGATCCTCATCGTCACAGACAGCGCCTATAGCCATGAGATACTGAAGCGCGTGCGAGGTTATGACTTCATCCGCTTCAACCTGGTCGGCCTGGTGCTGTCGGATCGGGACGCGAGGGGGGAGAGTATCGAGGATGTCCCTGTTGTCGCAAACCTCGACGATGCGGCGGACTTCATCTGTCACAACTGGATCGATGACGTGTTCTTTTTCCATGCCTCACAGACGCCCGCTGTGCAGAAGCTGATGGCTCAGTGCCGGGAGATGGCCATGACGATCCACATCTTTGTGGGCATCGAGGGCATCGACGAGAGCAAACAGATGATCAACTACCTCGGCGGATACGAAGTCCTGACGGCCAATATCAACATGATGAACCCGCGCGATGTTTTTTTGAAACGCAGCTTTGATGTCATCGTCGGCTTTTTCGGAAGCATTGCGGCGGTGTTCCTGCTGATCATCCTGGGACCGTTTATTTATGCCGCGTCGCCGGGCCCGCTGATCTTCTGTCAGGAGCGTATCGGCGAGAACGGCAAGAGGTTTAAGATGTATAAAATCCGCTCCATGTACCCGGACGCGGAGCAGCGCAAGAAGGCACTGGCGGAGCAAAGTACACATACCGACGGCATGATGTTCAAGATGGATTTTGACCCACGCGTGATCGGCAACCGCATCCTGCCCGACGGGACCCGGAAGAAAGGGATCGGCGCCTTTATCCGGGACACAAGCCTGGATGAGTTCCCACAGTTTTTCAACGTGCTCAAGGGGGATATGAGCGTTGTCGGCACCCGCCCGCCCACGCCGGACGAGTGGGAGAAATACCAGTACCGGCACCGCGCGCGCCTGTCCGTCCAGCCGGGGCTCACGGGTCTGTGGCAGATCCAGCCGAACAAAGACACCATGTCGTTTGAGGAGATCGTCAAGCTGGATACGGAGTACATAGCCCACTGGAATATCGGCACGGATTTGCGCATCGTTTTAGCCACGGCTGCAAAGGTGATCAAAAGCATCTTCGGCCACAACAAGGAAGAAAAGAAAGAAACCGCGAGCGTTTCATAAAAATTCCATAAAGAATACGACAGGGGCCGATCAAGAGATCGGCCCCTGCGTTTTTAACACTAAATCCTTTCCTTGTCATCCTGAGCGAGAGCGAAGGATCTTTTTCGCGGTACAAGTGGGGACAAAGATCCTTCGCTTTGTTCAAAATGACGGGAATTAAGCAGTACAGCTGCGATATTCAAAAAAACAATCAATCCGTGCGCATTTCACGCAGGAGCATGAGCAGCAGATCGCCCACGCCCTGGGCAAGCTGGTTGGCCTTCTGGATGCGGACGTATGCGTGGCCGTAAATGCGGTGCACGTTTTCAAGATGGCCGGTGTTGCCGTGGAAGACCGCGCCGACGCGCACGCCACTTTCCCGCAGGCGCTTGACCGCGTCCTGGGCAGATCTGACCGCGGCCTCGCCCTCATACTCGCGCTCCATGATGAGACCCGAGGAGGGGAGGGGCGTGGAGTCGTTGGGGCTGCCGTCGGTGAGCACCAGCAGGATGCGCTGTTTCCCGAGCATCTCCGGCGCGTCGTTGAGCCGTCCAAGCGTCTCGACGGCGAGACCGTCCCGGTTCCAGCCGCCCGCAAAATAGCGATGCAGGCCGCGGCAGTCGTGGTCCCGCCAGTCCTTGAGAATTTCCAGTACCGTGTAGCTGCGGATGCTGCGAAAGGCGCAGACACGCACCGGGATGTGCAGCTTCTCAAGGCTGCGCGCGATCATATAGCCCTCCGCCGACAGTACCTCCTGAGAGTTCATGCGGGACTGGGAGGCGTCCAGCAGCAGATCCACACAGATTTCCGGCTCCGTCTCCTCGCCGTCCTTGAGGAAGACCACCGTGTCGTCCAGCACCGGCAGGCGCCAGGCGGCCTCGGGGCGGATGCGCCCGCCTCTGGAAGGCTCCGGGATATGCTTGAAGTAAGAGGAAAAGATGGTGTCGATGCGCGTTGCCAGGGCGCGGACGCTGCCCTCGATCATGGCGGCGTTGTCGGCACAGAAGCGCTCGTTCAGCCCTTTCTGCCGCGCGGCGCTCTCGCGCACCTCAAGGGCGTCCTTGTTCGCGGTATCGGAAAGCTCGCCCTTTGTCACCCAAAGGCGGCAGAGACCATCGTCCCCGATGCACAGCTCGTTTTCCAGAATGCGCATCTCCTGATCGGAAAGGCACAGACGCCCAAAAACCGCGCGGACGTATTCCTCATCCTCCGGCCCCGGCCCCACATGCCGCCCCAGTCCCGCGTGGCGCTGCTGCACGGCCTTGGGGTGGTCGCCTTCGCCGGTGCCGACGCGCACCAGCAGACGGTCGCGGCGCTTATGCTCATGCCGCAGCAGGAGCTTTGCAAGCGGTGTTGCCTTGTGGTGCTTCTGCGTGGTCTCGCCGGGGGTAATGCGGAAAAAGTCCTGGAGGAAGGCCTGCATGGCGGCGATCACACCGTCCGTGTCCAGTTCGCCGGAGAAAAGCAGGGCCTGGGCCATGCGCTTTTCGCGTGCGGAGAGCAGGGGCGTGCGCCGATTGCAGACGCTGGCCCAGCGGTACTCCTGCTGGTTGTAGACCGGCATGCTCTGGTATTCCATCTGCTGCACGGACATCTGCTGCTGCTCCACAAAGAAGAGCTTGCCGCGCTCCCGCCGCAGGCTTTCCAGGATGGGCCGCTCCTTCAGTTCCTTTTCGTACACACAGTTTTCAAGGCCCAGCCAGAGCAGATCGTCAAGCTCGTCGGCGCGCCGGTCCCCCTCGTAGCTGAGGAAAAAGTCCCACAGCCGCGGCAGGTCCAGCCACTTCTGCACGAAGCCCACGACCATGTTGAAGTACTGATCGGGGTGGCCGTTGGCGAAAAAGGCCATGAAGGGCGGGTCAAAGTCATAGCGCCCGGCGGCGTTCCAGATGATGTTGCGGGCCCTGCGGGCAGAGCCGGTGTAATTTTTCTTAATCATGTCGGGAAAACGACCTCGCGCGTGAGGTCGGCGGGGATGCGGGCATTGATCACATCGCGAATAAGGCCGCGTTCATAGGCGTCAAAGCTCTTGTTGACGATGCACATATCCAGCGCGTCGCCGGATCTGAGGCCCTGTTCCATCAGAGCGATGGCGTCGAGCAGGCCGCGCAGGTCGAGGGCGGAATCGGAGATCTCCGCGCTCTCCGCCTTGCGTTCCAGTTCCCCATACAGCTTCACCAGCTGGTCGCGGATCTTCACGCTGATGCCGGGGTAGCGGCGGGAGATGAGCTTCTGCAGATTTTCCTCGGAGATGATGGGCATGTCCAGCACCGCAAAGCGGCTCGTCAGCGCCTCGTTTAAGTCGCGCGTGCCCGCGTAGCCGTAGTTCATGGTGGCGATAAAGCGGGTTTCGGACCGGAGGTCGGTCTTCTCATAGCCCGGCACATCGAGACTGCGGCGGAAGTCAAGCGCCGCGTGCAGCACGGCCAGCGCCTCATTTTTCGCCATGTTGATCTCATCAAGGATGCCGAAGCCGCCCTTTGCCGCGCACAGCCAGATGGGGCCGGGGCGGAAGGAGACCTTATTCCCGTCGTAGGTGTCCGTGCCGACGAGGTAGGAGGCGTCGGTGTTGATGTGGAAGGAGACGTTCCAGACAGGCCGTCCGAACAAGGCCCCCAGGTTTTCGCTCAGTACGTTTTTACCGGTGGCCTTGGGCCCGGCCAGCAGCAGATTCTTCCCGGCAAGGATGGCGGCCAGCGCCAGCTCCCAGGTCTTTTTGCCGTAGTAGAAGTATTCAGGGTCGGGCACACGCGGCGCATTCTCCGCCTCGGTGGGATATTTTGCCCGGAAGGCCTTCACGCCCTCCAGCAGTCCCTTGTCCACGCCTTCGGATTCAAGAAAAGTATAAAGCTGATCCATGTTCATTGTCCTTTACTGTTTAATTGTTGAACCCTCTCAGTCACAGCCTCGCGGGAGATCGGCTGTGCCAGCTCCCCCTGAGGGGGAGCCAAGTCTTGCCTCCCCCAGCCGCGGAGCGGCGAAATGGGGGAGGTGTCGCGAAGCGACGGAGAGGGGTATTACACTTCGTCCTTATACTCACACACCAGAAACAGGGGCTTGATCTTCACAACCTCGTCATATTCCTCCTGAGAGACCTTGACGGTGTTGTTGAGCGCTTTTAGCTCCTTCTTCATGGTGGTATAGGCCTGGGCCGTGGTTTTGGCCCTGCCCTCACGCAGCGCGCGGATCATACGCTCGAGCACGATGGGGTGCGCGTACTGCGCGGGCACAGGGAAGTCCGGCTTTTCGGCAAGATATTCCCGCATCTCGTTCAGGGCTGCGTCCCAATCGGCCTGGCCGCGCTTTTTGCTGTTCCACTTGTTCGGCAGCATGTTGGCCGACAGGGCGAAGAAGAACAGCGCCGCGCCGCCCAGCAGGAAATAGGTTGCCGCCGTGCGGTGCTGCGTCAGGGCCCAAATACCGTAGATCACCGCAAGGATGCTCACAACACCCATCACCACACCCGCGATCCGGTAAGAGGGCTTGATGTTGTCCACAATGCGCTTCTGCTTTGCCGCGGCGGCGAGTACATTGGACAGCGAGGGGCGCTGTTCAAGATAGACCTTGGCCTGGCTGATCTCATGTACGGCATCCTCGGCCTCGGGACTGAGCTCCTTGAGATAGCGCTTTTCCTCCCGGGCCTCGGCATCGGCAAGCTTGCGCTCGGCTTTGGCGGAGTGGGTGGGGATGCCGGGGTGCTCCTTCTCGACGACCGCCAGCAGCCGGTCCACATCGGCCTCATGGCGAAAGCGGCTCTGCTTCTCCTTGCCGTTGCCAAACTGTACTACCAGATACGCAAGCGCTCCGAACGCGCCGTGCCCGGTATAGGCGCCCTGGCTCATGGCCACGCGCTTGAATACGCGTTTGACCTCTTTCCAGGGAATGTAGAAGCAGCGGTCAATGTAATTGGTGCCCATGTACAGCGCCTCTTTGCCGACGCCGCAGGGCCCGAACTTGCGGCTGGCCCTTCTGTCAGCCTTCAAAACCTCCGGCGTCAGTGTCCTGCTGCCGATAGGTGAGGGGGTGATGATCATGTGTCGGTTTCCTCCTGATTGTGCATTTGCGTTGAGATTATATCAAATATATGCGAAAAAGAAAAGGCCCGGGCCTGTCATCCTGAGCGAAGCGAAGGATTTTTCCCGCATTGAGGGACAAATGAGAAGATTCTTCGCTTCGCTCAGAATGACAAAAAGAGCACAGTATGACAAAAAGGGATATACGATGGCAAGAGATAAGGGGCTGTGAATGTTCACAGCCCCTTGTGATGCTTATGTTTTGCCGATTAACGCAAGGGCCGTAACTTACGCGACCTTTGCAGCCTTGGAAGCAGCGTTCTTAGCCTTCGAGAGGAACAGGGCCAGGCAGGCGACGGCGAAGATGAGGCCGACAGGGTAGCCAACCTTGGCGTTGTTCTTGAAGAAGGAGATGAGGCCCATGCACTCGCCGGCCATCATGAAGTAGGTCATGGAGACAGCGCTCATGAAGGTGGCGGGGACAGCGCAGATCCAGTAGTTGCGCTTGTTCTGGGCAAGGTACATGGCGCCGGCCCAGAGGACGATCATGGCGAGGGTCTGGTTGGACCAGGAGAAGTAACGCCAGATGATCTGGTAGTCGATCTTGCCGAGGGCGTTGCCGAAGCCGAGAATGGCGCCGATGCCGAGCACGGGGATGCAGAGGATCAGACGGTTCTTGGCGCTGTCCTGATCGAGCTTGAGCCAGTCGGCCAAGGTCAGACGGGCGGAACGGAAGGCGGTGTCGCCGGAGGTGATGGGGCAGGCGATAACGCCGAGCATGGCGAGGATGATGCCGATCTTGCCCATGGTCATGGTGCAGATCTGGTAGACGGTATTGTTGTTGCCGCCGCCGAGCTCAGAGAGCTTGTCGACACCCAGCAGGGTGACACCGGCAGCAGCCCAGATCAGGGCGATGATGCCCTCGGCGACCATGGCGCCGTAGAACACGAAGTGGCCCTGACGCTCGCTCTTGAGGCAGCGGGCCATCAGAGGAGACTGGGTGGCGTGGAAGCCGGAGATAGCGCCGCAGGCAACGGTGATGAACATGAAGGCCCAGATGGGGGTTCCCTTGGGGTGCATGTTGCGGAAGTTGGAGAAGATTTCGGGGATCTTCTCGCCGCTGGTCAGGGTGCCGAAGCAGACGCCGACAGCCATGATGATCAGGCAGATGCCGAACACGGGGTAGATCTTGCCGATGATCTTGTCGATGGAGATGAAGGTCGCGGTGAAGTAGTAGGCGATGATGATGGCGAGCCAGAAGACCTTGTTGGTCAGAATGCCGCTCAGGCCGCTGTTGGTGGTCAGGGTGACGATCAGACCGGCGGGGCCGACTGCGAACACGGTGCCGACCATGATCAGCAGGATGACGGAGAAGACGCGCATGACGTTCTTCATCGTGGGTCCGAGGTAGATGCCGGTGACCTCGGAGATGGAGGCGCCGTTGTTGCGCTCGGACAGCATGCCGGCGAAGTAGTCATGCACAGCACCGGCAAACACGGTGCCGAAGGTGATCCACAGGAAGACCACAGGTCCCCACATGGCACCGGACAGGGCGCCGAAGATGGGGCCGAGGCCGGCAATGTTCAGAAGCTGGATCATGAACAGCTTCCACTGGGGCAGGACGACGTAGTCGACACCGTCGTTGATGGCGACGGCAGGGGTCTCACGGTCGTCGGGGTTGAAGGTGCTGTCTACGTACTTGCCGTAGAACAGGTAGCCGCAGATCAGAACGGCCAGGCACAGGAAAAAGCTAACCATTTTTTCTTCCTCCTATTAATAATGGTTGTACTGGGTATTAACAGAATGTTCATATCCCTGTGACACATATTAGTACAATGCAACAAAAAAATCAAGTCTTTTGTTTAAGTTTTTTGAACTTTATTCCCACCCTTATTTCAGAAAGATTATGTGACGCATAATGTATGGACAATCTGTCTATATTTGACAAATAGAATATGTAAACAGCGAAGGAAAGGTACAGGGGAAATACCATTATTTCACATTTTTTCGGGGAAACACTTGTACTGTTCCGCAAAATATGATATTATTATTTAAATAGGGAAATTATCGAAGAAAAAACAGAAGCCACTCCCGCGCGCTGGACGCCGGAATGGAGGGAGCTAATGGAGAATACGAACAACAGAAAAAAGCCTGCGATCTCCGCAAAGCGCATGATCATTCCCGCGGTCATCGCGATGCTGATCATGCACGCGCTGATCGTGTTCAATACCGTGCGCATCAACAACATGGGGCAGGTAATCTCCCAGTTTACACAGCGAAACTTCGCTCTGTCCGGTATGTCCAGCGGCATTTCCCAGTTGACGGATCAGCTTACCGGCATGGCCGTGCAGTACGTCAACGACGGGGACGAGGACGCGCTCAACGCCTATTTTGAACAGCTCGGCAGGGTGCAGGGCAGCTACGCCGCCATGCAGGAGCTCGTCCGCAGCGGAAGTGATGCCGAACAGGGGGCTGTCCCCAATCCCCACATGAGCGCCGACGCTGCGCCGGAAAACAGCGCGGCGGGCTTTCTGAACGCCTCGGCCGACGCGGTGATGGGGCGCGCGCAGACGGAGATGACAGCCATGCGCCTTGCGGCGCAGTCCCGTGGGGCCGACCTGAGCGCCTGGCCTGCGCTTCAGACACTGGAGCTTCCGCAGGAGCTGGAGAAGCTGCCGGATGGGGCAAAGATCGGTAAAGCCCATGAGCTGCTTGCGGATTCTGATTACCAGTCCACGCGCGGCGATGTGCAGCGCAACCTGAGCATTGCCGTCAGCACCGCCAATGACGAGAACGTGGCGAGCATCCAGCGCCTTTCCAATGTCCTGTCTCTGTACCGCCTGCAGCAGTGGGGCCTGATGGCGCTGATCATCGGCACGATGCTCGTGATGATCGTGCTGCTGTTTACAAAGCTGCTGATCCCGCTGGAAAAGAGCGTGGAGCGTGTGCAGAAGGGCGAGAGCATCCCGAAGGAATACGGCTTTTCCGAGCTGAGGCGTCTGGCGGAGTCCTATGACGACCTGATGGAGCACCGCAACAAGCTGGAAGAAGACCTGCGGGAGCTATCGCATACCGACGCCCTGACGGGTCTTCCCAACCGCCTGGCCTATGAGGAGTTTCTCAAGAAGCTCCTGGACACGCCGGAGCATACCTCCCTCACAATTTACTCCATGGACGTGGACGGCCTCAAGGTAACAAACGACAAGCTCGGCCACGTCTCCGGCGACAAGCTCCTGCGTGAGGCGGCGGCCTGCATCCAGAAAACCTTCGGGGACAGCACGGGCAAAAATGTCTTCCGCACCGGCGGAGACGAATTCGTGGCGATCCGCCTCGGTGACACGGAGGAGCAGTGCCAGTCGGCGCTTGCCGCCTTTCGCGCGGAGCAGGAGAGCCGCGGCATCAGCATTTCGGTAGGCCACGCCTACCTGCCGGATATCCGCGGCGAGAAGCTTCGGCAGATGTTCGAGGAAGCCGACCACAACATGTATGAGGCCAAGGCCGAACGGCACCGCGACGCGGAAACGCACAATACATAACATAAGAAAAACAATGTTCCGGGGAGCTTCTCCCCGGAACATTTGCGGATTGGAAAACGTCTGAAAAGCATGAACAGAAAAACCACAGGAGGTTTAAGATGAAACGATCTTCTTTATTAAGACTGCTCCCGGCACTGCTGCTGTGCTGCCTGGTGCTCTGCGCCTGCTCGGCAAAGCAGGCCGCGCCCGCGCCTGCCCCCAGCCCCACGCCGACAGCGGTGGACATCTATGCCTCGACCCCGACTCCGGCTCCCACCCCGGCCCCCATGTCCGAGGCGGATCAGCGCGCCCTGATCGAAAGGAGCCGCGCCGTATGGCAGCCGGATCTCAGCAACGAGACCTGGTTTTCCGCCATCACCGACCTGGACCATAACGGCAGGCTTGAGGTCCTGACCGCTTCCCTCCAGGGCACCGGCCTGTTTACCTGGGTGAAGGTCTGGGAGGTCAATGAAAACGGCACCGGCCTCAATCCGTGCCCGGACAATACCCGCGAGGGCGAAGCCTGGCCCGACATCATCAAGGACACCATCACCAGCTACCGTGACAGCGTGAGCGGGCGCTATACCTACGTCTGCGAGGATATGATGCGCGACGGCGCGGCCCATTACTGGACCGGCCTTGACAGCTTCTTCCTCGAAAACGGCCGCATCGAGCTCAGGACCCTTGCCTCAAAGGACGAGCTCTACGACAATCTCGGCGGCTCGTCGATCCGTTATTTTAATGAAAACGGCACCGAAATATCCATGGACGACTACAGCAATATGGAGCGAAACAGCTTCCAGGGCCAGGAGCAGGGAACGCTGACCCTCAGCTGGACACAGATGGAGGCCCAGCCCACGCAGCCCATGGTCACCCCTCAGCCCAACGCCCAGCCGCAGTTTACTGCCCAGCCGCAGGCAAACGGCCCCGTGACCATCACCAAGAACCCCACCAGCGAATCCCTGACCGTGGGCGGCAAGGCCTGGTTCATTGCCCACGCCAATAACGCAACGTCCCTTACCTGGCTGCTCACCAGCCCCCAGGGACAGAGCTACACCGTCGAACAGGCCATGGCCGCAAACCCCGGCCTTCAGATTCAGGTTCTGCCGGAAGATACCCTGGGCGTGAGCAATGTGCCCGTCTCCGTTGACGGGTGGAGCGTACAGGCCCGTTTTGACGGCCCCGGCGGCAGCGCCGTGACCGCACCCGCCATGATCTATGTAGACGATACCCTGACGGCCTACGGCTCCGTGATCTCCGCCTACTACCGCGCCTACACCACCGGAAATACAACGTCGGAGTACGCCTTCAACAACAACCTCTCCGAGTTTATCAGTTACGCGCCTCATGTGGGCTACGCCCTGCAGGACATTAACGGCGACGGCGTGCAGGAGCTCATTATCGCGGGCATCAACGACGAGACGTACACCGAGATCGTGATCTTCGACCTCTACACCCTCGAAAACGGACAGCCGGTGCAGCTGGCCTGCACACGCGCCCGCAGCCGTTACTTCCTGCGCTCCGACGGTTCGATCCTCAACGAGGGCTCCAACGGCGCCGGCAACAGTATCTTTGTTATCAACCGTCTTTACGGCAGCAGCCTTACCCCCATCGAGTCCGCCATGACCTGGTATGAAGGCAGCGAGCGGGACGGCTGCTATCACCAGACCGACGGCTACAACTACGAGCCGCGCGACTACGACGAGTACCTGACCGAGCAGCAGTTTACCCAGCTTATCACCGGCTGGGAGAGCAGCGTCGTTGTCCCGCATTTTGTCGGACAGATCGCATAAAGGCCCCTCTGCTTTCGGTCATGTCATCCTGAGCGCAGCGAAGGATCTTCTGCCTCATCATGAACCGAGAAAGATCCTTCGCTGACGTGAAGCCATGACAGCTTGAATGATTGATAAACAAGAAAAAATGTCAAGATAAAACGCAGAATGCTGTTTATACATCCTGCGTTTTTGTCTTATTAAAATCAACCAAATGAGTCAGGCCTCGATTGGTGAACATCCCCATTTTACCCCACCGGACTGTCAAGCAATTGACAATTCGTTCATTTTTTCTTAAAATATATCCATCATTGGGCGGAGTGATCCGCCTTTTCTGCTATGGAAACATACGACCGAAAGTGGGGGGAGAGAACAAGACACATGAGAGATCTGAAATATCTGAACTATTTTGAAAAGCTCCTGCAGGAGGCCAATAACGAGCTGATCGCCCAGGCCAAGGCCGACGGGAAAATCTGCGTGGCCTACACCTGCGAGAATGTTCCGGAGCCGCTTTTGAATCTGGGCGACTGCGTCTCCATCCGCCTGTCCGCACCGAACACCGGGTCGCTGGACATTGCCACCTACTACATGACAAACCTTCTGTGCGAGCCGAGCCGCGCCCTTCTGGAGCGCGCCATCGAGGGCGGCTTCAATTTCTCCGACTGCGTCATCACGCCCGACGGCTGCACCATGATCAACCGCGCCGTCGAGAACATGGAGCTTCTGGAGACCATGGGCAAGGGCAACCCGAAGTTCTTCCATGAGTACATGGAGATCGCCTTCAAGAATACCGAAAACGACGTGAACCTCGCCGTCCTGCAGTGTGAAAACCACATTCTCAAGCCTCTGCGGGAAAATTACGGCGTGGACACCTCCGACGCCGCCATCCGCGCGGCGGTGGAAAAGCACAACCGTCTCTGCCGCGTCATCCGGCAGATCGGCGAATTTCGCAAGGAAGCAAAGCCGCGCATCACGGGCTATGAGTTCCATGTGCTGTGTCTGGCTACCTATGTATGTCCCAAGTACCTGATCCTTGACAAGCTCGAGGAGACCCTCGAAGAGCTCAGGACACGCGAGCCTGACGACAAGCCCTGGCGTGCCCGTGTCCTGCTGGTGGGCTCCGAGGTGGACGATTCCGGCTTCGTCAAGCTCATCGAGGAGCAGGGCGCTTTCGTCTGCTGCGACCGCTTCTGCTTCGGCTCCTACCCCGGCCGCACCGAGATCGTCCTCAACGACGAGGATGACGCCCTTACCCAGGTCTGCCGCCACTATATCCAGAACTGCCAGTGTCCGCGCATGATGAACCTCGAGAAGGTCTACGACCGCAAGCGCTATGTCGCCGACCTTGCCAAGGAGTATAACGCCGACGGCGTCATCTATGAGCAGGTCAAGTTCTGCGACCCCTGGGCCTACGAGCGCACGCTGGGCTCGGCCATGCTGCACGCGGACTTCGGCTTCCCGGTGCTGTCGGTCGACCGCCCATACAACATAGCCTCCTCCTCCGGCCAGATGCGCACCCGCGTCCAGGCCTTTGTGGAGAGCATTGAGATCAAGAATATTCAGAGAGGTGGGAGAGCATGAAGACTGTCGAAAAGATCATCAATCCCGTCCCCCGCGCGGGTGAACAGTCCCCCGGGAAAATCTACGACGAAAAGCTGAAGGTCCGCGCGCGGCGCGAGTGGCGCGGTGTAAAGGACACCTTCTACGACTACACCCGCTGGCTGTACCTGTTGAGCGTGCTGGGCCGCTTCATCATGGTCCCGCGCAACGTCAAGGGCTTCTTCCGCTACCGCTGGATGATGAGCTATCTCTTCGTGCCCCACGGCATGGACAAGTTCACCATCGGCCTTCGCGGCGAGGCGCTGCGCATCGCCCACACCTCCTTCAACTTCGTCATCGCCGACGTGACCCAGGCCATCGCCAACTGCTTCCGCGGCGACCGCCGTGTCGGCAACGACAAGGCCTATTCCGACAAGTGCGTCATCACCGACGAAAACTCCATGGTCACCTTTATGATGGGCTTTGACCGCGACAAGGTGCACACCATCCTGCGCGAGGTGCCCACCATGTTTGCCTCCAACATCTTCCATCAGTTCAACGTCATGCACTATCTGGACATCGCCCAGCAGTACGGCATCCCCGGCGATGTCTGTCCCATGCCCGAGGCCGAGGCCGGCATCTCCATCGAGGACGATTTCTGTGTCCTGGGCTGCTGCGCGGTGCAGAACAACACCACCTGCGACGGCTCCCTCATGGGCAACGGCATCATCGCCAAGCGCCTCGACCGCGAGTACGGCATTCCCACCTTCCAGCTCGCCACGCCTCTGCGTCACAAGGAGCCGGACGTCATGGACTACGCCGCCCAGGAGATCAAGAACGCCATCGCCTTCGTCGAAAAGCACACCGGCGAGAAGTGGGACTGGGACGTGTACTTTGCCGCCGCAAAGCGCGTCAACGACGCCACCCGCTGCCGCATCGCCCAGATGGAGATCAACTCCACGCCCTATCCCCAGTTCTTCGGCGCGGCCTTCTCCCTCTATAACGACACCAACTATATGGGCAACTCCGGCCGCGATCCCAACTTCGTGAAGATCGACCACAAGCTCTTAAAGCTTGCCGAGCAGGGCTACAAGGCCAAGCGCATGTACGCCAAGGAGTACCGCCACCGCGCGATCGTCTGGGGCGTACAGCCGCAGTACGTCATCGACATGCTCTACTGGATGGTTCAGTGCTGGGGCGTCGTGCCGCTGACCGATATGCTGTCTGTTATCAACACCGACATGATCGCCGACACCGACACGCCCGAGAACCGCGAGCAGGCCTACCGCGACATGGCGATGCTGAACATGGAGATGATCATGCGCAACCACACCCACGGCGGCTACAAGGTGCTGCTGGACGATCTGTGGGATCTGTGCGAGAAGATGAACGCGGACGTGGTCATGATGTGGGAGCATATGTCCTGCAAGGCTCTCACCGGCATGCACGGCATGTTTGAAGAGCAGGGCCGCGCGCGCGGCATCCATGTCATGTGGGTTTCTCACGATCTGTGTGACCCGCGCGTCTTCACCCGCCAGGCCATCCGCGACCAGGTCAACAACTACATGCGCACCGTCATGCGCGAGGAGCCGCTCGACCCGTCGCTTGAAAACATCCCCGACAATGAAGCATACTAACCGTCAAATGCGAACACGGTTCGCATTTGATTGACTCGCGCTTATCGCGCACGGCGAGGCGTGATACGCCGCGCTTGGTCGGCGCGAGGGTTCGCTTTGCTCACCTATGGTGTTATTGAGGAAGCAAAGCTCCCTCAATAACGGATTTGAATACTATTTTGGCATTTACGGAAAGAGGAAAGCTCTATGAAAAAAATTATATTGAGTTTATTGTTTAAGCTCCTGCTGGTGGTGCTGGGCTTCTTCGTGGTGACTTTTACCATGTATTTCTTCAACCTTGACATGAAGGCCACCGCCATGGTCGCCCCGCTTCTTGAAAAGTGGTACGACCGGCTTGAGAGAAAACAATATATCTAATGAAACAAGCCCGGCGGAGACCCGCCGGGCTTGACAACAGGGGAGACGGCGGGTATCATAAAGATGAAGTTTTACAGATTTCCCACAATGAATGTGGTATACTGATAGAGTAAACTGTTGACGGTATATGACTGCTGTGAGGGAAAGGAACAAACGATGAGTTATAAGGTTAAAATGATTTGGGACAGGGAAGCAGAGGTCTGGGTAGCGACAAGTGAGGATGTGCCCGGCCTTGTTTTGGAGTCCGGGTCCTTCGACGCACTGCTTGAGAGAGTCAAGTATGCGATCCCGGAGCTGAACGAACTGAACGGACAAAAGCATGCCGCATATAATATCACCTTTCTCGCCGAGAGAAACGATCAGGTAGCGGTCTATGGCTGAATATGAGAAGAAAGTCCGTGATGTTTTGAAGCTGTACGGCTGCTATTTTGTCCGTCATGGCAAGGGCGATCACGACATCTGGTTCAGCCCGATCACCAATACCAATGTCACTGTTGACGGAAAAATCAAATCGAGACATACAGCCAACGAGATCATGAAGCAAAGCGGCATTGACCACAGGTTTTTAACCGTCCCATCGCCGGGACGGTTCTGTTATTTGCCCTTTGTTACACTTTTGGCTTTCCTTGACAAAGCTTTCTTCGGCGGGTATCATGTTACCATCCTTTTTGGGAGGATGGTAACATGGAAAAGTTTCGCGCGTTTCTCAAACGCAAAAATATTGTTTTCTCCGGCAAGCGCTACGGCATCGACGCCCTCGGCGCAATGGCACAGGGACTTTTCTGCTCCCTGCTTATCGGCACGATCATCAGGACCCTGGGCGCGCAGCTCGGCGTTCAGATGCTCGTTGATATCGGCGCTTATGCTATGGCGGTGTCCGGCCCCGCGATGGCGGTTGCCATCGGCTACGCTTTGCAGGCGCCGCCCATGGTGCTCTTTTCCCTTGCCGCCGTGGGCTGGGCGTCCAATGCCGAGGGCGGCGCGGGCGGGCCGCTCGCGGTTTTGATCATCGCCATCATCGCCGCTGAGTGCGGCAAGGCCGTCAGCAAGGAGACCAAGATCGACCTGCTGGTGACGCCTGCTGTGACCATCGTTGTGGGCGTGGCGCTTGCCAAGCTCATTGCCCCGCCCATCGGCACGGCTGCCTCCGCCTTCGGCATCATGATCGACCGGGCCACGAAGCTCCAGCCCTTCTGGATGGGCATTGCGGTGTCGGTGCTGGTCGGCATCGCGCTCACGCTGCCGATCTCCTCCGCCGCCATCTGCTCTGTCTTGCAGCTGACCGGCCTTGCGGGCGGCGCTGCGGTCGCGGGCTGCTGCGCCCAGATGGTGGGCTTCGCGGTCATGAGCTTTCGGGAAAACCGCTGGGGCGGCCTCGTGTCCCAGGGCCTCGGCACCTCGATGCTGCAGATGCCGAACATCATCCGAAACCCGCGCGTTTGGATCGCCCCCATCGTGTGCTCGGCGATCACCGGCCCGCTTGCCACCTGCCTCTTCCGCCTCGAGATGAACGGCGCGCCCATCAACTCCGGCATGGGCACCTGCGGCCTGTGCGGTCAGATCGGCGTGTGGACCGGCTGGGTGTCCCCGAGCGCCGAGGCTGTCGCCAAGGGCGCGCAGGCCATCAGCCCCACGGCCTTCGACTGGCTGGGACTTCTGCTCATCTGCTTTGTGCTGCCCGCCGTGCTCTGCCCGCTTCTGAATGCCGTCTGCCGTAAGCTCGGCTGGGTGAAGGACGGAGACCTGACCCTCGCATAAGGATAAACAGACAACACCCCTGCGAACATGCAACAGTTCGCAGGGGTGTTTTGCAGTTGTTTTCAACAGCAGCACAGAAGCGGCAGCCTGCCGCCGGTGCAGAGAGAGGCGGCGCAGAGCCACACCCAGATCGGATTGAGGTTGACCGAACGCTGGTAGCCGCTGGAATAGCTGTCGTAGAAATCGCCGCCGCTTTGCAGCATCTCAAGAAGCCGCCGGTATTCGTCGTTGTTGGGGTCGAGTCTCACGGCGCGCTTGGCGTGCTCGAGCGCCGCGACCTTGTTGCCGAGATACATGTTCGCGCCCGCCGTGAGGTAGTACCACTTGCCGTCGCGCTCCTCCTCGGGGACACCGGACAGGGCGTTGAGCGCCTCGCGGTACATGCCGTTGCGCATGAAATTCCGGGCCGCGGTGTACTCGCTGCGCTCGGTCTGCCGGGCCTGGGCGTTGTAATAATCCGTCCGGCCGCTGTAACCGTACTGCTGCTGGTACGCTCCCGCCGCGCCGTAGCCGGCGCCGTATCCCGGGCCATAGCCGGGACCGTAGCCGGGTGCACCCTGCTGCACGTTCCCGTTCTTGATCTGGTCGTAGGCGGCGTTGATGTCGTTCATCTTCTCGGCGGCCTTCGGATCATCCGGGTTCAGGTCGGGGTGGTATTTCTTTGTCAGATCGCGATAGGCCTTCTTGACCTCCTCGTCGGAGGCGTCCGGGGACACGCCCAGTACTTTATACGGGTCCTGAACCATCTTTAGGATCCTCTCCCATGTATTTTTGATTAAATGCCGCCCATAAGCCTACGCACAGGATGTTTTTCAGAAGGTTCACATCCTGCACCAGGGGCAGCCTGTCAAACCAGAAAATGCACTCGCCGAGCTGCATGCGCAATATGTCGCGGAAGCGCTCCCCGTTGTCCGCGTCTCCGGCAAAGCTGCGGAAGGGATTGTAGCTGCCGTGGGAGACATCGTCCTCCAGGTCGATCGCCGCATCCAGCAGATAGACAAAGCGCCCGAGGGCGTCGGCCATGTTCCGCAGGGACTCCGCCCAGCGATCCTCACGGAAGACGAAGATCTCGCGCATCATGGCCCCGAAGCATGCGGCAGCCGCGTCCGGGTCCTCACGGCCCGCGTCTTCCAGGGCGGAGAGCTCTTTCAGCGCCTGCTCGATCGCGCCGCACTGGCGGGGGTATTTCGCCTTCACGGTTTCGTACCCGGCCTTCAAGGTCCTGGCCTCGGCCCAGGCGGTCAAGCGCTTGTCGTCCTTCCAGTCGTCCAGACACTTGAGGTAGGCCATGGCGATGTTCATATGCGCCGCGTAGTCCGTGAGCTCGCTCATGGCGTAGGGATGGGCCTCGATGGGGTGGCGGACGCAGGTCTGATCGCCACGCTCCTCCTCGGGCTCATACAGGGAACCGAGCAGGAGCACGAGGAAGGTCATGTCAAAATTCAGCGTGAGGCGGGCGGTCTGCCCGAAGCAGCGGCTGAGACTTCTGCACAGGCCGCAGTATACGGATTTATAACGCGCAAGGTCCTCGTTTTCCAGGACCTTTGTCGCCGCAACCAGATACCCGAACATCAGCTTTTCCCCGTAAACGAATTGCCGCACTTGCGGCAGACGATCTTGATCTTGCCGTTGCCGCGCGGTACGCGCAGCGTGGTTTTGCAGGAGGGACAGGTGAAGAACTTGTAGTCCTTGCGCTGCACCCATTTCTCCCTGCGGATCTTGAGCCCGGCCTGCACGCTGTAGAGCAGGCGCAGGAACTTCCCGTTCTCCTCGCGCCGTTTGGTGAGGTTGCGCGAGAACATGCGGAAGTAGATATAGCCCAGCAGGGCCAGAACGGCCACGAACATCCAGCGCCCGACCTGTCCGCCGATGAGCGTCGCCGCAATGAGCAGCACCGCGTCCACGGCATACAGAAACAGATTCAGTTGATCGTTGCCGTTTCTCCCGACCATGAAACGCATCAGTTTTTCTCTCATGAGGCTCCGCCGTCGCTTTCTTCAGGATTCATACTTTGTAATTTTACCACAACGAGACGGCAATGTATCAAAAAACTGTGAATTTCTGAAAAGGCCTGTGAGAAGCACCCAGGTATCTTGCGGGAATGCGGGCTTACCCCACACACTCGGGGCCTTTCCAGATACCGGTTTTGCTTGTGCCGTCGGCCCAGGTATGAGTCCCCTTACCGTCGCGCTCGTCGTTCTTCCATAATCCCTCATAACGATCGCCGTTTGGCCAGTAAAATGTCCCCTGACCATTGCGGCCGTCCTTCGACCACGAGCCTATATAGATACAGCCGTCCGTATAGATGGCAATGCCCCAGCCGTCGCGCGCGGCATTTACAAAGTCGCCCATGTAGATGAAGCCGTTAGAGAACACATAGGTACCACGTCCGTTGATGACGCCGTTGACATAGTTGCCCACATGTACGTCCCCGGCCCACTTGCTGCCCGCTCCGAAGCTGTAGGTGCCATAGCCGTTTCGCGTGCCGCCGCTGCATTCGCCCACATAAACGTCGCCCTTGTCATAGGCGTTTGCGCTCACATTGCCGTGACGGGCGGAACCGCGATAGAAGTTGGAGCCTTGGACTTCTCCGGTGAAGACCAGACCGGTCGGGTCTGCCATGGCGACCCAGCCGCTGATTGTGTTGTTACGAAATTCACCGGTATGGACGCTGCCATCGGGGGTAACCAGCGTGCCCCAACCGGTCATAGTGTTATCCTGAATGTCACCAATGAATCTGATGCCGCCGTCGAGAGTCCTCAGACCTGTGCCGGAGAACTTCCCGTTCTTCCAATTGCCCCGAAGGATCATTCCCCGGGGCGAAATCAGGGTGCCGGTGCCATTCCGAGAATCATTCTCCCAGCATCCATCATAGATGGTGCCGTCCGCCTCGCGCAACAGGCCATGACCATGATAGAGACCGCGATAGAACTCTCCTTCATATACGGACCCGTCCGAGTAGGTGAGTCTGCCCTTGCCGCTCATCCGGCCGTCTTGAAAAGTGCCCTCATACACGTTTCCGTTGATAGAGGTCATTTTCCCCTTGCCGCTCATCAGGCCGTCCTTAAACTCACCGATGTACACGCTGCCGTCATCAAAGGTCATCGTCCCCTGGCCGTCCGGTTTGCCGTTTTTCATGGTACCCTCAAATACCCCGCCGCCGGCGAAGGTGATCTTCCCTTGACCTTCCAGACTGCCGTCTTGAAAAGTACCCTCATACGAATCACCGTAGGCAGTGATCTGTTTCCCGTAACCATTTAGTTTGCCGTTCGACCATTGCCCCTCAAGCACAGTGCCGTCATGGAAGGTATATTTCCCGCTGCCATTCAATGTATGATCTCGCCATTGGCCCTCATATACATCGCCGCCGGCGTAAGTCATCGTCCCCAATCCACAAAAAACCCCGTCCTTAAACTCACCGATGTACACGCTGCCGTCATCAAAAGTCATCGTCCCCTGACCGTCCGGCAGGTCGCCTTTGGTATATCCTGTATACACCGCATCGCCTAAACGCATTTCGGTCACGGGCTCGACGATTTCACTGCCTTTCCATCTGCCCTCCTGCACGTTCCCGTCAGCATAGGTCATGATACCGCTGCCGCTCTGTTCACCATCTTTCCATTCACCCACATACTTATCGCCATTGGCATAAGTCATGGTACCGCTGCCGTTCTGTTTGCCATCTTTCCATTCACCCACATATTTATCACCGTCAGCATAGGTCATGGTACCGCTGCCGCTGTACTTGCCATCTTTCCATTGGCCCTCATATAGATTGCCGTTGGCATAGGTCATGGTTCCCTCGCCATTTCGTTTGTAGTTTTTCCATTCGCCCACATAGATATTGCCGTTTGAATCGGTCAACGTCCCCTGGCCGTTGAACTTGCCATCTTTCCATTGGCCCTCATATACATCGCCGTAGGAATAGGTCATTGTTCCCCAGACACGTCGGCCCGCCTTCCATTCGCCCTCAAATAAGTTGCCATTACTATACTTCATCGTTCCCTGACCGTCGGGCATGCCATCTTTGATCTCACCGGTATACCTGCCGTCATCACGGGGCATATCGGTCACGGTTTCGGCGCAGGCTTTGGCCGCAAAAATGCCGCAAAGACACCAGATAAACAAAAACACCGTCATCATGACTCGCCGCAGCTTTTTCATTTTGCTGATTGCGATTGTTTTCATTCTTATCTCTCCTTCCATAGTCCCGTATATTCAACTTCGTTCTTGTTTATTTTATCACCAGGTGTACCGCCTTTCAAGGAAAAGTTCGTAATCCGGCACGCAATACGGGCACAGGGCTCGCGGCTGTTAATCCCGCAAACAAATTGATCTCAATGTTATATGAGCGTTTAAAAGCCGTTGAAGTCGGTCGCCGATTCAAGAGGGGGAATACTTTAAAGCCTCCCTGGCATAAGTCCTTGAAAAAAGATGGCACACAGTGTAAACTCTTATTATCAAACAAACAGGAGATGTCTATGACGCGCAATTTCAGACTCACGCTCTGCTATGACGGCACGCGCTACCGCGGCTGGCAGCGGCAGGGGAACACCGACAACACCATCCAGGAGAGAATGGAGGGCCTGCTCAAGCGCATGCTCGGCGAGCCGGTGGAGCTTGCCGCCTCCGGGCGTACGGACGCGGGCGTACACGCAAGGTGCCAGGTGTGCTCCTTCAAAGCGGATACGGATTATGACACCAATTTTATGTTAACAGAATTACGTAAATATCTCCCCGAGGATATCGGGGCTGTCACGCTGGCGGAGGCACCGCCCAGATTTCACGCAAGGCTAAACTGCCGGGAGAAAACCTACGTCTACCGTGTCTGGAACAGCGAGGAGCCGAACGTCTTTGAGCGGAGGTATCTTTACGTTTATTCCGCCCCGCTGGATCTGGACGCCATGCGGGAGGCTGCGGCGCTGCTGCTGGGGGAGCATGACTTTTCCGCCTTCTGCTCGAATAAGCACATGAAAAAATCCGCCGTAAGGGAGCTGAAAGCCATTGAAATCGAACGTGCGGGCGGGGAAGTGCGTCTGACGTTCACCGGCAGCGGCTTTCTCTATAATATGGTTCGCATCCTCACAGGTACGCTCCTCGAGGTCGGCAGCGGGCAGCGCAGCGCCCAGAGCGTTTCGGCTGCGCTTGAAAGCCTTGACCGGGAACAGGCGGGCTTCACGGCCCCGGCTCAGGGACTGATCCTATGGGACGTGCGCTATTGAGCGTGGGCGGGGGAGCGCAATATCCCGGCGCTCAAAACGGTGGAGCTTCCGTCAACGGTCCAAAGCCTGCCAGCGTCTTTCTCCGACGCGGTGGTGCTCTGCCCGGAGGATGAGGCGCTTGAAGAATACCTGAAACAGCATCAAATCTCCTATATTCTCCAACCATGAGTGGGGATATTTGTTGAAAAGTAATCATTGACACCCCTGACGAATCCTGCTAAAATAAGGCGTCTCAATTGGATATACCGAGTTTATCCGAAGCAAGATATCGACCGCCCTTTCAGGGCCAAGGCCATACGGACAGCCGGGTCGGATGCCGAAGAACCGCGGAATGCGGCGGCAACTTCTGTTGCCTTATTGATTGAGCTGGGAACCGTTCTTTCGATACGGTTTCATGGGAGCTCAAATTTTATGGTTTTGTAAAAGCATACAAATCTGTGAAATGGTCAATAAGAGTAGTAAAAGTGTTCTTTGCTATATAGACTCTTAAAATCCATTGAGGCCGGGCCCTGTTTTTTCCGGGGCTCTATACGTGTATATGCACGTCCGGTCCCTTACAGCAGCTATGCTTTTGCATGGCTGCTTTTTCGTTTGGGGGACGGGATATGAAAAAGATCGTCGAAATCAAGAACATCACCAAATCCTTTGGCAGCGAGGTCGTGCTCGACAACATCAACCTCGACATCTATGACAATGAGTTCATCACCCTGCTCGGTCCGTCAGGCTGCGGCAAGACGACGCTGCTGCGCATCATCGGCGGCTTTGAGACCCCTGACAGCGGCGATGTCATCTTTATGGGTGAAAACATCAACGGTCTGCCGCCCCATAAACGAAACGTCAACACCGTCTTCCAGCGCTACGCCCTGTTCCCGCACCTGAACGTGTTTGAAAACGTGGCCTTCTCCCTGCGGGAGAAAAAGGTGCCGAAGGACGAGATCAAAAAGCGCGTGACCGAGATGCTGACGCTTGTAGCCCTCAAGGGTTTTGAAAAACGTGCCGTAACCAGTCTCTCCGGCGGCCAGCAGCAGCGCGTCGCCATCGCCCGCGCCCTTATCAACCAGCCCAAGGTCCTGCTTCTGGACGAGCCGCTGTCGGCCCTCGACCTCAAGCTCCGCAAGGACATGCAGGTGGAGCTGAAAAACATCCAGAAGGCCACCGGCATTACCTTTGTTTTCGTCACCCACGACCAGGAGGAAGCACTGAGCATGTCCGACACGGTGGTGGTCATGACCGAAGGCCACATCCAGCAGATCGGCACCCCCGTGGACATCTACAATGAGCCGCAGAACGCCTTCGTGGCCGACTTCATCGGCGAGTCGAACATCCTCGACGGCATGATGCTCGAGGACTACAAGGTCCGCTTTTCCGGCCATACCTTCCAGTGCCTGGACAAGGGCTTTGACGTGCGCGAGGCGGTGGACGTGGTGGTGCGCCCCGAGGACGTGGATATCGTCCCCGAGGAGAAGGGGCACCTGCGCGGCGTCGTGACCTCTGTCACCTTCCTGGGTGTACACTATGAGATCATCGTGGACATCGGCGGCTTCAAGTGGATGATCCAGACCACCGACTTTCACGATGTGGACGAGCACATTGGCCTGTTTATCGAGCCGGACGCCATTCATGTCATGAAGAAGTCCAAGTTCTCCGGCATGTTCGGCGACTATTCCAGCTTTTCCGACGAGATGGAGAAGATCGGCGAGGTGGATCTGGAAGAGCTCGAAGAGCTTGAGGCGGAAAGCGAGCCGGACAATGAATAAGAAAACCCGCAGTCTTATACAGTATATGACGCTGACGCCCTATTCCATCTGGGCGGCGGTGTTCATCGTGGTCCCGCTTGTGTTTGTGGCCTACTACGCCTTCACGGACCAGAACTTCCACTTCACTTTTGACAATATCAGCCGTTTCTTTACCGCCACCTCTCAGATCGACGACGGGGAGTCGGTGAAGGAGGTACACACCTATCTCGTCATTTTCATGCGCTCGTTAAAGCTCGCGGTCATCTCCACGGTCATCTGCCTGCTGATGGGGTATCCGCTGGCTTACATCATGGCCAGAGCGAAGGAGCGCACCCAGAGCATTCTGATGACCCTCATCATGATCCCCATGTGGATGAACTTCCTGATCCGCACCTACGCCTGGATGACCATTCTGCAGGATACCGGCATCCTCAACAGCATCCTCTCAGCTCTGCACCTCGGGCGTGTCCACATCATCGGCACCGAGACCGCGGTCGTCATCGGCATGGTGTACGACTATTTCCCGTACATGGTGCTGCCGATTTACTCCGTCATGGCAAAGCTTGACGTGAGACTCCTGGAGGCCGCCTCCGACCTCGGCTGCCCGGCGTTAAGCGTGCTGCGCCGCGTGATCTGGCCTTTGAGCCTGCCGGGTGTCCTCTCCGGCGTGACCATGGTGCTCATCCCCTCGATCAGTACTTTCTACATCTCCCAGAAGCTCGGCAACGGCAAATTCTACCTCATCGGCGACGCCATCGAGGGCCAGTACACGGCCAACAACCTGCACTTTGCCGCCGCCATTGCCTTCATCCTGATGGTGATCCTGCTTTTCTGCATGCAGCTGATTCAGAAGCTCACCAACCGCAAGATTATCGTACCGTAAGGAGGGGAGAATATGAAACGTGCATCGAAAATCTACACGGCGCTGATCATGGTCTTCCTGTTTGCGCCGATGGTGATCCTGCTGGTCTTCTCCTTCAACGAGGCCAAGAGCCTGTCGGTCTTCTCCGGCTTCTCTCTCAAATGGTACAGGGAGCTGTTCCGCGATGAGGAGACACTCAAGGCTGTGGTAAATACCCTGGTCCTCGCGGTCCTCGCGGCCCTCATCTCCACGGTGATGGGCACCGCCGCTGCCGTCGGCATGAACAGGCTGCGAAGCCGTGTCCTGCGCACCGCCATGGACAGCGTGACCAACATCCCCATGATAAACCCCGACATCATCACCGGCATCTCCCTGATGCTCATGTTCGTCTTTGTGGGCAGATTTTTCGGCGCGGCCACCAGCCTGAACTTCGGCACCATGCTCCTGGCCCACATCACCTTCTGCCTGCCCTATGTGATATTGCAGGTGCTGCCCAAGCTCCAGCAGATGGACAAGGCCCTGCCCGAGGCTGCGATGGATCTGGGCTGTACCCCGCTGCGCGCCTTCTTCAAGGCGGAGCTGCCCGAGATCATGCCAGGTGTCATCACCGGCATGATCATGGCCTTCACCCTGTCGCTCGATGACTTCGTCATCAGCTACTTTACCTCCGGCAACGGCTTCCAGACCCTGCCGATCCGCATCTACAACATGACCAAGAAAACCGTCACCCCGAAGATGTACGCCCTTGCGACCATCATCTTCTTTGTGATCCTGACGCTGCTGCTCATCTCCAACCTCTATGACGAGGAGACTGTACAGAAGCGCCGGGAAGCCAGAGCAAATAAAAAGAACGCCAAGGAGGCAAGAACATGAAAAGATTCACCGCTCTTGCAGCGGCAGTCATGCTGCTGTGCACCCTCATCCTCACCGGCTGCGGCGGAGGCGGCAGCACCGGCGGCAGCGCCGGCAGCAGCAACAAGACCCTCACCCTCAACGTCTACAACTGGGGCGAATACATCTCCGACGGTTCCGAGGGCTCCTTCAACACCGTGCGCGAGTTTGAAAAGTGGTACGAGGAGACCTACAAGCAGAAGGTCAAGGTCAACTACACCACCTTCGCCAGCAACGAGGACATGTATGCCAAGCTCTCCAGCGGCGCCGTCTCCTTCGATGTGGTCATCCCCTCCGACTACATGATCGCCCGCATGCGCGAAGAGAACATGCTGCTCGAGCTGGATTTCAACAACATCCCCAACTATCAGAACATCGACGAGAGCTTCCGCAGCCTCTACTACGATCCCGACAACAAGTACACCGTGCCCTACACCTATGGCGTAGTGGGCGTGATCTACAATGCAAACGCCGTGGATGAAGCCGATGTCGGCGGCTGGGACCTGCTGTGGAATGACAAGTACAAGGGCAACATCCTCCAGTTCAATAACCCCCGCGATGCCTTCGGCACCGCCCAGTACAAGCTGGGCCTCGATGTCAACGACACCGACCACGCCTCCTGGGACCAGGCCCTTGCCGAGCTCAAGAAGCAGGCCCCCATGGTCAAGAGCTATGTCATGGATGAGATCTACAACATGATGGAGTCCGGCGAGGCTGCCATCGGCACCTACTACGCCGGCGACTATTTCACCATGCTCGACGCTCAGGCCGAGGGCGTGGACCTCAAGTTCTACTATCCCGAGCGCACCAACTACTTTGTTGACGCCATGTGCATCCCCTCCTGCTGCCAGAACAAGGAGCTTGCCGAGCGCTTCATCAACTACATGCTCTCTCCCGAGCCCGCCATCGCCAATGCCGAGTTCATCTACTACGCCACCCCGAACTCCGTGGTGTACAAGGATGAGGGCTACATCGAAGAGATGGGCGAGGAGGCCATGGAGATCCTCTACCCCGACATTGAGAACTTCAGCGCACTCTATAACGAGTACGCCTTCCGCAGTCTGGATCAGGCAATGCTCGATTATGTAAACTCCTTGTGGGAGACCCTGAAGATCAACTGATACTATTCCTTGATAAGAAGCTTTATTGGATTCCCGAGAGAAATTTGCGCCAGACTAGGCGAAGCCCGCAGAGCATAATGGAGATATATGGTCAAGGGCTTCAACGAAGTCCTGGCGCAAACAAGGTGAATTGCCGCGCAGCGGCAAGAGAGGGCGGCCTGGGCCGTTTCGCCGGGAAGACTTAAAGATTTCTATCAAGGGATAGTATGAAACTTTGGCCGCAGGGCTGCGGCGTCCAAGTAAAAAAATATCGGGCGGATTCGTTGGATGCACCAGCGAATCCGCCCGATATCATTATTCCTCCAGGATCGTGACGATCACGCCGTCCGGGCCGGTAAAGCTCATGCGGCGCTGACCGGTGTAGGGGTCCTGTTCAAAGGGGCCGGTCTCCACATCGTGGGCCTTGAGGCGATCCCGGATGCTCGGGAGGTTTCGGGCCGAGATGCTCAGATACTGCGTCGGCAGCTTGTCCGGGCGGTTGGAGCAGTGCACCTCCACCTGGGAGTTGCCCATCTCAAAGAGAAAGTCCGTGCCGAAGGAATACTCCACCGTCAGCTGCTTGCGGGGCCGGAAGCCGAGCTTGGTCACGTAGAAGAAATAGACCGCGTCCTCATCGGTGCCGAGCAGGGTGGTGCGGGAGAGCTTGATGCCGCGGGCAAAGGGGTAGAGGGCGCTGCGCCGCGCAGCCTTCCGCCAGCGGCGATAGGTGAACAGCTCGCTGCGCCAGTCCGGGTGCGTCACCACATAGCCCACCGCGATGAACAGCAGCTGCCCGATCAGCCCTCCGAAGGTGTTGGAGAGCAGATCATCCATGTCATAAAAGCCGCGGCGAAAGATGAGCTGCAAATTTTCTGTGATGAAGGAGATCACAAAGCAGGCCAGCACCGGGCGGATGCCGGAGCGGGAGCGGAAGAACTCAAACACATAGGGCAGAAGATAGCCCATGGGGACATAGAGCATGATGTTCATGTACACCTGGGCGATATCTTCAAACTTGAGCACGTACACATGAGAGAAGGCCTCCTGAATGCCGCCGCGAAAGAGCGTCACCAGAAAATCGGAGAGCCCGTAATCGGTGCTGATGGCGTTTTGCAGATCGACAAAGGGTGCGATGTGCACCAGATATTCCTCGGAGGCCGTGCGGGAGAAAAACACCAGATACGCGAACACCATCACATAAACGAAGAATACCGCGAACAGGATCAGCTGCCTGATCTGCAGCAGCGCGTCGGCCTTGGGGTTGGTGCTCACGCCGTGGTGGAGGTTGAGGCCGAGCTTCGTGCAGATGCGCCTGTCCACCAGAGGCAGCACAAATACCAGCAGCATCACAAGCACTGTGACGATGACATTGGTGGACATTCGGTTGGCATTCAACATGGCGGCAATTCCCTCGTATAAAGAATAGGAATACTATAACACAATTTCCCGGAAATAAACAGTACTGCGCATAAAAAAGGGAAAGATCCTTTGCTGACGCGAAGCCATGACATGCTTTTCAATTGATGACACCGGCGGGCCCTCCCCCTTGTATCCCTCTCCCGATGCGGTTGTAGATAGAAATGTAAATGTAAATATAGATGTAGATGTGGATGCTGTTGTAAATGTAATTGTAGATGCAGTTGCAGTTGTAGATGTAGATGTAGATGTAGATGGTATCGGCCCGTATCGGCCCGTATCGGCCCGTTGCGGTAAAGAGTGGAGAGTGGAGTGATGGTATCGCTTCGCGATGATTTTAAAATTGCGCCGAAGGCGCTCCATAACTCCACACGCCACCCTCTCAATACCCCTCCAGCACGCGCCGGATCAGGGTCTCGGCGTCAGCCGGAACGGAGCGCGGCGGGCCGTCCATGTAGAAGCTGTCCTCCCGCAGGCATTGCATGGCGTAGCGCAGCAGCTCCTCGGAGAGGGTGTTGCGCGTGGCGCTGTCCTCCGCGCCGAAGACGATGGAGGTCAGCATGTGGACCTGCCCCTGGGCATCCTGCGTCTCCATGGCGGTCACAAGGCAGGAGCCGGACCTGTTGGTCGTCCCGGTCTTGAGCCCTACGACACCCGGCAGATTGTACAGCAGGGGATTGGTGTTGTAAACCGTGGTCCGGAGGGTCGGCAGCTCCGCGAACTTGAGGGAGGTGATGTTTGTTACCTCGGGGTAGGTGCGCAGCAGGTAGCACACCAGAGAGAACATGTCGTGGGCGGTCATGCGGTTTTGGATCTTGGTCGCCGCGAGATTGTCGGTGTATACGGGCAGACCGTGACAGTTATAGAACACCGCATTGTCCGAAAGACTCAGAGCCTGGGCCTTGCGGTTCATACGCTCGACAAAGGCGTCCTCGCTGCCCGCCGTGTGGATCGCGAGCGCCAGGGCACACTCATTGCTCGAGCGCAGCAGCATCCCGCACAGCAGGTCGGCCATGCTGACCTCCCAGCCGGTCTCCATGTAGATGACGCCGTCCATCGTGCGTGAAAGCTTCACGGTTTCCTCCGTAATGGTGACGGTGTCGTCCAGGGTGATCTCCCCGTCGCGGACCGCATCCATGATCACGACAAAGCTCATGAGCTTCGTGGTGCTCGCAATGGGGACGGAGAGCTCCGGCTCCCAGCCGGTGTACATGAGTCCCGTCGTGGCGTCACCAACCAGGGCGGAGTGGATCTCAAAATAAAAGCCCTCGTTTTCAAGCTCTTCAAGGTCGATATGATAGCCTCCGGCGGTGTTGACCGTCATGTCCCCGGCCGAGACGGCAAGGTCCAGATCCAGCTGCATGGCGAGATCCTTCAGACTCATGAAGCAGTCCTGGCGCGAGGCGGTGTTGACGCCCAAAAAGCTCAGGTAGCGCAGGGCACGCCCGTCAAGCTCTATAGCGTTCTGCGCCAGAGCCCTGGTAGTATACGAGGCGCCCGCATCCACATTGGGGAAGGGCTCCCCCTCGCCGCCGACAGTCTCATAGTCTGCGCCGGTGGTGATGATCACCTGGTCACCGGTGATGTTCACAGAAAAGCGCTTGTCCGTGCCGCTCAGGGCCGCCGCCAGATCGCGGAGAGAGACATAGCGGTTGTTCCCGTAGGCGTAGTGCAGGGCCTTGACGATCTTCTGCTGCCTGCCGTCCACCAGCAGGACGAGGTTTTCCAGCACCGTGTGTGTCTCGCTTGCCTCGGCAAAGGCTGATGCTCCGGGGAGCAGCAGCGCGATGACAAGCATGGCGCACAGCGTACGCTTCCAGACTTTAAGCACGTCTGTACACCTCCGTCCGATCCGTAAATTCCAGCACCAGCAGGGCGTCGTCGGCGAGGTAGCGCGCGTCGTCCAGCCCGTCAAAGCGGATGTGCACGCCCTCGATCTGATAGCTGCCGCTGCCGTCATACTGTGCCCGGAGCTCGTCCGCCGCGGGCAGGAGCCTGGGTCCGTATTCGGCAAAGTAGCGGTCAAGCGGCATCCCGGCCGCGTCAGCAAGGCGCGCGTCCAGTTCCGCATCGGTCCCGTCCGGTCTGCCCGCACTCATAATACGCAGGCGCGCAAGCTCCCGCAGGGCGTTTCCCAGCGCGCTCTCAGCCATTGCACGCGCGGTGTCCAGACTCGCTTCGTCCAGACCCCGGCTCCAGCTGCCATCCCTATCCAGATACAGGTCGACATGCGCCGTCAGCTTCGGCATATAGGTTTCCACATTTATCTGATCCCCGAGCGCGGCAGCGTGCAGCCAGAGCTTTGCGCGGGATAATGCGCTGTCTGTCAATACAAGCTCCATCTGCCAGTGCCCTGCGAGCGAAGGATCGCTCCGCTTATAAAGGCGCAGGGAGAGGGCGCAGGAGATCGCGGAGAGCAGCAGGATCACAAAAAGCAGCAGCAGGACGATCAGCTTGTGCCCGCGGCTTTTCTTCTCTTTAGCCATGTAAGGTTTCCTCCGCAAAGGGAAATTAATGCTGCGGCGTGTACCCGGGCTTCTTCACCCGGGGCAGCACGACCAGAAGCTGGATGAAGGCAAAGATCGCGGTGAACAGCCCGAAGTAGTGCTGTCCCTCGCCGAGGTACAGGTTCAGCGCTTCCGCTCCCGCCGCGCTCACCATGCACAGCAGCACCGGCACGATGAGGAAGAAGCGGCTTTTCAGCAGCTCAAAGGCGGCGGGGATGCCGAGTACCGCCATCACGCCGCTGATGATGGCCAGGATATTGATGAGCCGCTTGCCCTGATAGAGCCGCTCGGTCTCCTGGGCATATGTACCGAGCCAGGAGCGCGCATTCTCGGCAAGCTCGCTCTCGTCCTCGGTCATTGCCCTGACCTCCGGAATATTCATCAGCAGCTGCCGGGACGAGATGCAGCGGCTTCTAAGATCCTTGAGCGCGTCGGCGTCCAGCGTGCGCTTGGAAAGCAGCACGGCCTCCTTGTCAAGGCCCAGCTTCTCAGCCTCCAGCTTGAGCGCATCCTTCTCCGCCTCGCCCATCTGGTACCAAAGCTCCTCCAGGGCGGCCTGCATCTGCTGTTCGGCCTTCTCCAGCATCGGCTCGAGCAGCTCCACCAGCGCCTCGGTGATGTGCAGCCTCTCCATCAGCTCCGCGATCAGCGAGGCGGGATTGTCCAGGTTCTGGGCAACCACGATGAAACCGTCGGTGATCATGTCAAACAGCTGCTCGATCTCATCCGTGAGGGCGAGAAATTCGGCATTGGGCAGGCTCTTGAGATCCGTGTCCAGGTGAGCGTCTATGCGCGCGCCGGTCGAATCGGCCATCGCCATAAGCTCGGCTATGGCGGGATAGATGCCACCGGTCTCGAGCGTGACGGAAGCAAAATAGCTGTCGCCCTGCCGGATCAGCGCGGCGAGTGCCGAACTTAGCCTGGGGATATAGCGGCGCGCCTCATGCAGATCAAGCTGCCCCTTTACCATCTCACACTCCTCTTCCCAGAGCTTGTGGGCGAGCTTGTATTCGGCGCTGGCAGCGGCGTCGGTGAGTACGTCGGCCACATCGCTGTAACCGCCGCTGAACTGATCCATGAACTGTTGGGCCGAGGCGTTGTAGGAATCCTGGAGATTCTGGGCGTAGTCCGTCATGGCCTGCTCATAGTCGGCGGCGGCACCCAGAAACGAATCCATCGCCGCGCCGTAGGCAGCCTGCATCATGTCGACGGGAGTGCCGGCCATATCGGGCAGCAGGGGCAGCATCGGCACCGAGGGCGGCTCGGGCGGGGTGTAGAGCGCGGCGGCGACGCTTGCCGGCGTCGGTTCGTCCTCCATCAGGGCACGAAGCTCAGAAGAGACGAGCTTGACCTTCGCACCCTGGCTATAGCTTTCGACCGCGTACTGCGCGGCCTGCGCTGACAGCGCCTCCAGCCAGGGCAGATTGCTCTTCTGCGAGGCGATGAGCTCGGTCAGGAGCCCCTCCAGAAATGTCTTGCGGGAAGCTGCGTTTCGGAGCTGCTCTTTGATCTCGTTCATCTGGGCGCGAATGGTAACGATCATATCCTCGCCCATCTTGAGACCGCCCTTTGTAGCGCTGTAGAGGGCGGTGTCGGTCTTGTGCTTGGCCGCCGCCTTCTCGTGTTCGTCCAGAAAGCGCTTGAGGGCGTCCATGGTCTCCTGATAGTCGGCGCTGTTTAAGTATTCAGCGCGCAGTGTCTCATAGTTTTCGATCCTGCCGCTGGTTTTCTTTTCATAAGCCAGGCGGTCGGCATGTTCGCTGTCCGCCTTGCCGAAGCCGCGTATTCCATATAAAAGGAGGAGCAGGCCGAGTATGGTCACGACGACCGAAAAAACACGCGCCAGTGCCGGATGTTTCATAGCCGCTCCCTCCCCATAGAATAATTAGTATAAAACATCCTAATTAACTATACAATTTATCGATTTCATGTTATACTGGTGGTACTTTACAAATGCGGAGGTACCACTAATGAAATTTGAACTTCAAGCAGAAGACAAGGCCGTCCTCGAAA